>ERZ773185.19-NODE-19-length-169330-cov-21.960514_pt1 | contig 169330 bp, 158 predicted proteins | sample MGYA00580531_ERZ773185 | MGnify/ENA primary metagenome ERZ773185 (study PRJEB29015, sample SAMEA2737799) | human gut metagenome | biome: human gut; feature: human-associated habitat; material: faeces | place: China | collected 2012 ...
AACGACAAAAAAGCCACAAAACCCATATAAAGCACAAACCCCCGCCGCAGAAATGCTCTGTGGCGGGGTTAGCTTATGTGCTGAAACAGCCGAAAAGCCTTATTTTAAGCGGTTTTCGGGCATAGAAAAAGTCCACCGTAATTCTATCAAAAATACGGTGGCATTTTGGCGGGGATGGAGAGATTAAATATACCACTTCACACCACTTTTTATTGCTTTATAAAATTGCTTGTAAACCACGCATTTACGTCATTTAAGCCGTTTCATTTGTTCCGCATTTCACAAGCATATATTTACAATTCAGCTTTATCGTGTATAATTCGTGTACGCAAAACGTCAAGTATTGAAATGTATTACCTGTGCTGAAGCGGCGTATTTAGGCGGTTTTAGAGTGGGTATAACTTTTTGAAGTCTGGTGGGGCGGACTTTAAAAAAGTTGTATATAAAAAATAGGCGAACCTCGTTGTGAAGCTCACCTATTCAATTTTAGCTAAATCCACATCTTCGATATCACGATAACGGCATGCCCGTGCTAAGCGTTTAGCTTGTCCGGGAGTCAAAACAACCTCGTCCTTGCTTTTATGTATCTCACAATGATAATTGTTATCATCTTCTGGTAAACTTAAAACAGTTGTATCAGCTTCTAGACAATTTCTATATGACACGTCAGCAACGCCCTTAATACCAGAAGCTGTATCTTTAAAACGACATATAAAATTTCTAATTACATCACTTTCATCTCTATCTTTTTTACAATCGACAGAACAACCTTTAGAATCTTTAAACGCTGCTGAGGTAATAGTGCCATTTTGTTTAATCATATTAGGATTCGGGGGAACTTTTCTGTAAAATTTTTCTTCATCATCAAAATTATCCATAAAATTCATCCACCATTTCTCTAATCTGTTCAAAATTTATAACCGATTCACATTCATTTCCTTCAAAATCAATGTGCAATACCGATACATGTCCATCATCATAACATTCAAACTCTAAATAACTACCATTATCTCGCTCATACTCAAGTTGAATACTACCCCTTCCCGTCGGAAAAACTTCAGGCTGATTTTCTAAACAAGCAAGCACACCTTTCACCTTTAAAATAAGAGAATTACTAAGTGGTTGTGCACCATAGCCATCCCAGTTTTCTTGTAATTCACTAAATGAACTTAACACATTAATATTATTGTACAAATCATTAGATATACTTAACTCATTACAATTTGAAGGTGTAGCTGATAACACAACATTACATGACACCGTATCATTACGAGTTATACTAGAGGGATTAGTAGGATTAGTCGCTATAGCAAACACGGCAGCTACATTACAAAAAAATAAACTTGTCATATTACCGCCTCCTCTTAAAATAAAACAATTCGCTTACCTCGAAAATACAGGCAGCTTGTTTTCTCCTTTCAAAGAACCATCAACATAAACCTTAGCTGTATACTCTCCTTCTGTCAGCACTACTGTGTTCCTTATATCAACAGCAAATTCAATAGGTGTAAACACAGAACCAGCAACGTTCATACTAGCACCAATTTCTATATCACTTGTTTGAAAAATAATATTTCCATCAGGTGCAATAACCTCAATTTTAAATGAATGACTTGTATTAGCTGAAAGATTTTCTATTGAACAGTAAAGCGAGAATGAATAGTTACCAGGTATAGCATATGGAATTATTGACGATAGAGGTCGAGAGATTGCCGGAGATAATTTACCATTAACTATGTTATTCTGTATAGAATCACAAAAAATAATTGATGTTCGTACATCCATAGTACTCAACTCCTTATAATATTTTAAGTATATTATAACATGTTTTCTAGTATTTGTACACAGCCACATAAGTAAATATTTTAATAATAAATAATATATTTTAAAATATTGTACGTATGCTGTTCTGTTTATTTGTTAAAAAGTCCTTATCTATACGCAAACAAAATCAGCCGGCAAGGAATAATCCCTGTCGGCTGAAATTCTACCTACTTAATCTTAATTTTCTGCCCAACATAAATGAGATTAGCGTTCTTGATACCATTATTCTTAGCAAGCTTCGCAACAGTGGTCTTGTAGCGCTGTGCGATGCCCGAGAGCGTGTCTCCACGCTTTACAGTATAAGTTACTGTCTTCTTTGTGGAGCTTGTAGTCGGCTTGCTAGTCGGTCTGATAGCCTGCTTCTTAAAGCCGTTCAGCCCTGCCGCCTTGATCTTCGCAGGATAGTCCACATAGCAGATGTCCATATCAACATTGCCGCTGATACCGCTGACTCTGCCAGTGGAGCTGTACTGCCACATACCATATGTTCCGCCGTAGTTGCAGCGTGAGCCGTACTCAGCGACCCACAGGGCATACCTCTTGGCAACAGAGGCAGATATGTACTGCTGTAAAGGCGAACGGCTAATATACAGTCCTGCCCAGTAGCCTGCGTGTTCAAGTGCATTGCAGAAAGTCTTGACAAGGCTGTTGCAAAATGCTCTGCCCTTTGCGAACTGTGAACGTTCCTCGAGGTCAAAGTATATCGGATACTCAAACGTCTTGCCCTTGATAGCGTTGATACAGGTCTGAGCCTCTGCCTTTGCTTCAGCGACAGTTGCCGCATAGCTGTACCAGTAAGCACCGACCTTTAGCCCTGCCGCCTTAGCTGCCTTGTAGTGGCTCTCGAAATATGGGTCTTTCTGATTTGCGTACTTGCCGAAGCCAGCACGAATGATAACGAAATCGACCCCCGAAGCTTTTACCTTTTTGAAGTCAATGCTCTGCTGATACTGTGAAACGTCAATACCCTTGAATGTCTTTGCCATAAAATTACTTCCTTTCTAAATCATCAATCCTGTGATTAGCCACCTTGATTTTCTCATCAATCAAAGCATAATCCTGTTCCAGTTTATAGGTGCGAGCAATAACACTGTTGTGCTTGTCCACACGCTCAGACAGCTTGTCTATCTTGTACTCGATAAGCTTCTGGCTATCATACTGCGCCTGTTGTATCGTTTTCTGGCTATCATACTGCGCCTGCTGCATAGTCTTACGGCTGTTAGATGCTATGACAATCTGACACACTACCGCCGAAGCCGCCGTTATCAGTGCGACTATTATCGCTTCCGTCACTCATCATCACCTGACTTTCTTTTGGCTGACTGCGTGCCGAAATAGAACGATATCACCACAGTAAACACCGTGATGAACTGATCTGCTGAAATCGTGCGGCGCAGTGCCAACACGCAGAACACCGCTGTCAAGAACAGTGTTACAATGGACTTTACATCAATGAGTTTCGCTAACTTCTGCTTCATGGTATACCTCCTTTGTTATCATCTCATACTCCTCAGCCGTGATCCACTTGCCGACGGCGGCGTTTACCATAGCAACCGACCACAAACGGCTGTCATAGTACCTCTTGACCTTGACGTAGTTCTTACTCATCACCGCTCACCTCCAATTCTACACCGTTCAGCATAGCCAGAAAATCGACGTTTGCCTTTATCCTGTCTATCTCGGTGACCTTTGGTTTGCTGAAATTATCTTCCGTCAGCCCTGCGGCTTTCATCATTTTCTTCTGTAGCTCCGTCATGTTGTATCTCCCACTTCTGATAGTTTCACGATATACTCTTCTTCATTCGGAACAGGTATGCGATAGCTGTCGTTGCTGCTTCTGAACGTGATTGAACCGCCTGCTTCGACCTCAACGTTTCGTAGAAAATCATCAGGTATCAGGTCTGAAATGTCGGTGACGATAGGGGTTTCCAATTCGTAATATAGCATTACGCCCTGCATTGCCTGTTTGAATGCGGTAGCGTCGGTGTAGGCGGTGTTCCGTATAGTTATATAATCATTTGCTGTTTTTACCGCAGAAGCCTTCATGTTATCGGTTTTAGTCGTTATATCATTGAAACAAACTATGTCATATTTTGCGACAACTATATTTGGAACGATTCCGAACGATTCAGAAAATTTTCCTGTTATACTATCAGCAATCGCATAGAATCGTTGCTGTTCGGGTCGATATGACCATGCCAGCGTCCCCAAATCAACGCTGCTCACGCACTGAACGTATCGTTTATTCTCATAATCAACGTAGTTTCGTGCCGTTCCTGCACTCCAACCGTAGCCAGGCAGTGCCCTAATGGTTTCTGGGATTGGGTAAACGTTGCTGTGGTAGGGGGCGTAGGCTGGCATGGTATCTGATTTGTATATACCATCCACAAGCATTATATCAAATGCGTCAGCTATTGATTGCATGGTTTCTTTGTTACCTGGATAACATGCCACCATAATTTGTGTTGAATCGGTCATATCCCTAGAATTTGTTATAGTTTCTCTGACACCATTCGATGTAATCAGCCAGTTTGCCATTGTGTTGCCATGAACATACACAATTCCAAACGACACATTTGTCGGACACGTTTTTTCGTCTTTCAGGGCTATTTGTAGTGTTTTATTTGTGTCAATTTCAAAACCGTAATACAGACCTAATGCTGCACATTTTTCAACATCAAACAAATTTCGTCCCTGCTCCACAACCTCTGTCACCCCAGCACTAACAATTTCCCCGTCAATGACCTCAGAATGACCGCCTATTGACTTCACGCTCATCAGCTTACCACCTGTAGGCACTGCTTTCTGATACGCCGTTTCGCTGTCCGTTTCAAATTTATGGGTCACACCCTGACCGATGGAATACAGTGCGTCCACACGCCTTTGCAACTCTTTATCCGTCAGCTTTACGTTAGCTATTTCAGCTGTATTCTCGGCTATCTTCCCGACAGCCGTCACATAATCATCAGGCAAACTGTCAGCCACCGCCTGTGCTGTCTGCGCAGCGGTTTCAGCGGCTGTTCTGTCTTCTGCGACCTTAGCGGCATTTTCTGCCACTGTCGCCTTGTCAACCGTGACCTGTTCCGCCATTTCCTGCACCGCCTGTCTGTCTGCCGCAGTGCTGTCAGCATTGGTCTTAGCAGTTTTAGCGTAGCCTGCTGTTATATTCTTATCAGCTGTGGTTTGCTGTGCCGCCGTTGATGCTTGGGCTGCGGATATCTTTGCGGCGTTCTGTGCAGTGACCGCCTGCTGACGTGCGATTTCTGCACCCTGCATGGCGGTGTCTGCCTGTGTTGCGGACGTTTCAGCCGCCGCCTTTGCGGTCTCAGCACGGCTTGCCGCCTGCGTTGCCGTATCGGCTGATACTCCTGCGGCTGTGGCAGATTTCTTTGCGTCCTCAGCAGACGTTGTCGCTGTTTCTGCGGCGGTGACGGCTGTCTGCATATCTGCGTGCGCCTGTTTACCTATGGCGCCTATGCGGTCTAGTGCGTCCATCGCCACATCAGGTGACGGCACGGCATTATCACCGATAGCCGCACCTATTCTCAGACGGAAAATGCGTGATTTTTTAACTAAAATATACTCATCGCCTGACAGTTTTTTTGCACATATCTGACAGCTGACTGTCTGCGCCGACCGCAAGATATCAGCAGTAGGCGTCCATGTGCCGTCTGTGATATCGACCTCATAGGCAGTGCCGTCGCCGTAGTCTATCGTTAACACATAGCGGTCTGCGCCGTCTACTGTCAGCCCTTCGACCGACACAGGACGGGCATTAGTTTCACCGACATAGCCCAGCAATGCAGTGTTCAGTGTTACGTCATAATCTGCATTTAATGTTATCGTCATTTAATCACCCCTCTTTACTCTATTGCAATGTAGTCAACATAGTATGTTCCTGTTGGAACGGTTTCCAATGTTGGCCCGTTATTAGCTCCCATGCAGACACTCATATAGTATGACGTTCCTGACCCATAAACGTGGGTGCAGTAGTTCTGATATGGTGTTGGTGTGTCTGTCTGCCGTAGCGTTGCTATTACCTGTTTAGGTGCAAATGTCAGTCCAAGCGGTATCTGCATCAATGGATTCGCTTTCGTCATCTTGTATTCCACAGTGCCATAGTGTATCTTGCCGGCTCGGCTCAGTATTTCATCGATTTCCTCACCTGCGTGTTGCATAGGATAGTCATTTTCTGTGATGTCTTGTGTCAATGTCAAATTTTCATCAGCCATTATCTCGCCCCCTTAAAGCTGTTCTTCTACCGACAAACCTACCGCCGAAATATCAGCACTCAGTCCGCCGTCAAAGGTAAATCCTAAATTCGTTATTGGTATGTCATAGCTGTCTGCGCCGTTGGTGTAGGTCACCACGTCCCCTATGTCGAAACGTGGATCACCAAGTCTGTGGTATAGCTCAGTGGTGTACCACGAAAAACCTCCTATCCTGCGCCACAGAGATTGCAAAAGTGATTCGGTCATGTATGGGTTTTCAAATTCCAGCACACGCCCTCGTGTTGTATCTGTCACACCAAGCGACAGCGTTACATCTTCACCGACTTTGCAGATAATGCCCACGATAACGTTCTGCCTTTCTGACAGTGTTGGCAGGTCTATTGTGTTGTTATCCAATGTTTTCACGCTCTTGCCATACCACTTTCGGACGTACTTTCCGTACCTGTCAACATACCCAAACTCGCCCTGAGCAGAAGCCAGATAGGACAACATTTGTCGCATGGTCACGTCCTTTGGCAATGAGCTGACCTTGAAGTAAAAGTATTTTGAGTACAGCAGTCTGCCTTTGTTATCTCTTAGCCGTCTGCCGTTCTTATCACGCAGCAGCCGCACCCGTGTATAGTCATTGCCGTTTTGCAAGCCCAATTGTCTGCATATGTCGTCTTCAACGGATCTATTCCAGTTTGGCATAGGGATATGCGGCACATATGGTTTGTCGGAAAAATATAATCTGTCCGCCATTGTCAGCTGAACACTGCCGCCCGACTTTTTCGACTTCACGCAGGTGAAACGTCCCATTGGTATCTTTTCGCCTGCGAGTATGCCGCTAGTTTCGTAGTCTACGAGATACAAATATGTGTCATACTCTTTGCCAAGAAACGCTGTTTCAGTGTCACTTATGGTCATGTTCCACGATTGTGAACATACTGCGCCCAGCTCGATGTCGTCGGAAAGGCTTGTTGCCTGCATTGAGCTGTCAGCTGACATAATGCTGTCACCTGATATAACGCCCTCTGCATTCTCTATCCACAGTCGCCAAGTACGGCAATAGCTCTCGATACGCTGTGCCACAAGCTCCCCTGTTTTGTACATTCAAACGCCCCCTTACTGCATTATCAAGTCCACCGCAACGCCTTTGCAGAACTGTTTGTTCTCGTCCCAGCCGAAAACCTCATAAGTTGGGTCGCTTGCGTAAACGTCAAAAGTGCTTTCCTGAAATGTCTCATCAAGGAGCGTGATACTGAAAAACGGACTGTCAACGTTGGAGATATACTCATTGAGCTTTGCCGTCTCCTCACCTGTGAGATGATACCATTTTAATGTGACAGTTTTCTTTATGGCTCTTATATCGCCCACCATTTTACAGTTAGCCGTCCGCCCTGCATTGTTCGACCATATTTTGTTGTTTGTAAAGCTCACTTCCGCAGGTGTGGCGACCCTTTCGCTGCCGAATATAAGTCCTCTGCTTTTCATTTTCTGCACCTCCTATGCCCTTATTGGCGACCTGCCGTTGCGCTTGATATAGTCGTTGATATCATCAATAACTATCTGTGTGATAGTCCTGCCATTGAGCGTAAGCGGTATGGTAACGCTTATCTTCTGGTTTCCGCCTGCTCCACCGTAAGACACAAGAGCCTGCAAAACAGCCTGCGTGATAGTATCAAGCGGTGCCTCGATATTCGTGCCACGCTTCTGATCGCCCAGAACTGCAAGAAACTCAGAATTCGGCGGTATTACTGCACCTTGGGCAAGTTTGGGTATTTCGGGGATAGTTATAGGGTCATATCCCCACATCTCATCAAAAGGCGTAAAACCAGCAATCTCAATATCACGAATGTCATTTAAAATGCCATTCAGAAATTCCAGCGGAGCAGCAATGACCTTATTGATTCCCCCTATAAGACCATTAACTACTGTTGTGAAAACTCCTGCTATTCCCTCTTTTATTCCGTCAAATATTTTTCCACCTGTGCTAAATACATCTTTGACAGCCTGCCAAGCTTTAGAGAATATATCCTTAAACCAATCAGCAACCTTTTTGAATGGTGCTTTTATGGCTACCCATAAATTTCTGAAAAACTCTGCCGTAGTAGCAAATGCTTTCCTAATTCCGTCATAAGCTGACGAAAAAATATTTCCAAACCACGACCCGACTGACGAAAATACAGCTCTTATGCCCTGCCACACATCTGAAAACCAGTTTACTGTACCTGACCATACTGAAACTATGCCATTCCACGCACTTTCAAAGATATTAGTAAACCATTCAGTGACAGAGCTGAATATATCTTTTATCCCCTGCCATATGTCAGAGAAAAATGTGGCATAGCCGAGAAAAGTTTCTTTTATACTTTCACAAAACGACGGTATTGTTTCTGTGAAGAAGTTTGTTATTGAGTTCCAAACCGAAACAACAGCGTCAAAGATAGGAAAGAAAAAATCATCAAGATTTTCTTGACCTATGGCGTCACGGATCATTGTTCCTATTTCCCATCCTGCGACAGCTGCACCGACAACTGACATAAATTTTGTTGCGAATGTAGTGCCTCCCTCTGCCGCCGAAGCTGTTATAGGTTTATCCAAAGCTTTCAGCTTGTCTTGAAAAACAGTACCAAGCCCAGATAATGATTTGCCCCATTTTTCTATCAGATCTTTTCCTTTAGCCGCAAGATAAATAGCGGTCATCGCCTTTGCTAAGTCAACAAGAACCTCGATACTCTTTTCATCTACACTTTCACATATAGTTCTGAAAGCCTTGCCTAAACCCTTGAGAATGGTAAGCGAAGCACCTGCCGACCATTTTGCTATTGGCTGCAAAAATTCGTCCCATAGCTTTTCTTTAAGCACGGGAGCTGCCGTCTCCCAAACGTTTCTTAACCCCTCTAAAACATCAGCTAGAGTAGTTAAAAATGTAGGTATAGCGTCCTCAATGGTCCAGCTCGCCATAGGGAGCAAAACATTATCAAAGAGCCATGACAGACCACTTCCTATATCATCATTGATTGGAGCAATGGCTTTTGTTAATTCATTAAAGCCCGTAAGAATAGGTGTAAAATCCACCTCATCAGCCCATTCTGATATCTTTTTGCTTATATCGTTGGTGTGCCTGAACATAGCCTCGTAGGCATTGGCTATGTTTTGAACTATGCTTGTGCCAATGTTATTTTCATTCCAGGCTGCACGCAGATTTTTAGCAATACTTCCTATCGTATTATTTATGTTTGTCCATATTTCCAACAAGTCCTCGCTTATTCGCTGACCTGTTCCATTAGACCACACCTCGGCAAATGATTTTCCGACATCAGATAACAAACCGCCTATCTCTGTCCATTTGGACTTCATTGATTTAACAAGCTCATTGCCGCATTTATCCCAAGCTTTTTGCAATGGCTCAAACATAGTTTCAAATTTCTTTTTAAGACTGTCCGTCAAAGCAGATACATCACTTTCTGCCTTTCCCGTATCCACCTCAACGCTAGTCCCGGAAGGCTGCATTATCTCCCCGGCTCCGCTGACCCCAGTGCTGTCTGACTTGCTCTCATCATTCAGCTTGTTCATCTGGTCAAAGCTTGCAAGAGATCCTTCCTGTGCCTCTTGAGTCTGCTGTGCATTGTCGGCTATATCGCTGTAATTATCCGCCGCCTGAGAGGTGCTTTTCACTATGCTTTGAGCCTCGTCTGCACTGTTGCTTAGCTCAAAACCGAACGCCTCTGAAAGTGCCCTCGCCGCACCCTGTGCCAAAGATATGAGCTGTGAAAGCAGACTGTTTATCGCCTTGACAGCAGGCAGAAGAACGTTCATCAGCACAGTGCCGATAGTTGCTCCGAACTCTTTCCATTGTTCAGAAAGTATTCGTGTCTGGTTCGCCCAGCTGTCAGACGTCTTTGCAAAGTCGCCCTGTGCAAGAGCCGTTTGCGACATAACGTAATTGTATCTCAGCTGGACTTTTTCAGCCTGCGACATATCAGCAGTTGATTTCGTGATACCCTTTGAAAGTGCATACGCCTGCAAATTGGCGTCCGTCATAACGATACCGAACTGTTTGAGGGTCTCAGTTTCGCCTGTAAAAATTGATTTCAGAGCCGTGCTTGCCACGTCCTGACCGACATTATAAAATGACGCCATATCCGCAGACAGCCCTGTAAGAGCCACAGCCATATCGCTTGCACTGTCATTTGCAAGACCCATTCCTGCCGCCATTGCCATGAAGTTTGAGCCTGTCTGCTTTGCGGTGAGCTTTGAAATGCCGTAGGTCTTGACAGCAGTGTCAGCGAAGTCCTCCATTTTCTGCTTGGACTCTCCGAAAGCCGTATCAACAACGTTCTGCACTTCCGCAAGGTCTGAGGCTGTTTCTATGGATTGCCTGCCGAAGTCCACAAGCTTCTTGACGGAGAATGCAGCTGTCAGAGCCATTGCAAGGCTTTTAAGCTTTGGCTTGATATCCCCCACCATGTCAGAAAGACTTTTCAAGCCCTTTTCAAAGCCCTCGCTGTTTATGTTGGTGTCAAAATTCAAGCAACCGTCAGCCATTGTCATTCACCTCCCGTCAGTTGTTTCAGAAACTCTTTGTCCTCGTTTTCAGCCCTCTGCTCTTCTGCTGAGAGCTTTCGTTTAAGGTCTATCATATTGCGGTGGTTTCTGTAAAACTCCTGCTCGTATTTTTCAAGCTTTTTGCCCTTGTTAAGCTTTTGCCGTATGCCTATAACAGACGAAAAAAGCCCCTCGCCTATCTCATTGAAATAGCCAAGAAAAGTCCACCAATGAAGATATTTTACCGTCCTCGTTTCAAAGCCTGCCGCCTTGTTCACCGCAGGAAAAATAATACTCTCATCCTGCTCCCAATCAATAGTCTTTGCAGGCTGAACACTCTCCTGCGGAACATCTCCACCGCCCACAAACCAATAAGCCTTGTTGACAGCCTCCTGCAAATGTTCTCGTGGAATATCCTCAGCGTAAAGGCATTTAAGACACACATAGCACTTTTCACGCTCGTCAAGTTCGGGGTCTGCAAAGGCTGAATAGATACGCAGGATTACCCGAAAATCTGAGCGTATGGCATACTCTTTGCCGCCTATTTCAAGGGCTGTTGGCAAACTGCCTATCATTTCAGCAGCTCCCTGAGCAGAGCCTTTTTGTCTTCGTCAGAAAGCTCCGCCACATTGACCGCAGGCTGAGCAATATGTTGATGAGCGATAACAGGTGCGGTGTACTTCTCCACCTTTTCTTCAAGCTTTATCTGAGCCGCCGTCTGTGCTGACTTTATCTCCTGCACCACCACCACAAGAAGCGCTTCAAGAAAGTTCACAAGTACAGGCTTGCCGTTTGAAGCCACAGAGAACACGTTCACGCTTCCGAGCGCCGCCGTACACACATCGCTTCCAAATATGTCATTGACCATTTCTCTTGCACGCTGGTCATACTCTTTGAGAAGCTGAGTTCTGTCCTCTTTTTTCTCACGCTCTGACACTTCTTCTGCGATATTGTCAGCCTTGCTCATAGCGTCCTGTATCCTTGTGATGATACCAACGTCTGACACGTTTATCCTTATCACTCTGTTCTCATCGCCGTTTATAGCGTACTCTTTGTAATTGCCGCTGTTAAAATCTATTGACTGCATTGACATTTTTATCGTCCTTTCTGTATTATGGCAAACAAAAAGCACTCCGCTCTGAACGAAGTGCTTTCATATGTTTGTCATATAGTTTATTCTTCCGTAGTCTTTGCAAACGTTGGCATGCCTGCCGCAAAGGTGACAGAGCCTTTCACTCTGTTTCCTGCAAAGGTGCAGTTGAACGGGATATTTACCCCCCCCTGTGGTCCGCCATAAGACTGCGGCTTGACTATGACATCTTCCGTCCATGCGTCATACGCACCTGTGGTCTTGTCAACGATGACTTCAAGCACGCTTGTCTTGCAGGCGTCACCGGTAAGACGATTCATCATGATATCCTTGAGCTTTTCGTAAAGTGCGTCACCGGGCTTTGCATAGAATGTGTCAAGGTCGAACTCAGGCTCATAGCCGTTGTCCTCAACTGTGGTTTCATCAAGGATATTCTTCTTTGTGGAAGTGTCAGGATTGAGTGCCACACTTGCGTCCTCAACGTCCTTGCCGAGAAGATACCAGCTTGGTGATGAGGCGACCGCTGCGAATGTAGTGTCAAGATAATGCAGAAGATGACTTCTGTTGAGCTTTCCGCTCTTGTATGAATAATCAGGCATATGTTTTCCTCCTTTTATATCTGATACTGTGCCGCTATCTGCAATTGATACTGCACAGTATCGTTTGTGTTTTCGTTTGGTATTGCGTATATCATTCCGTTTGCACAGGTGAGCTTTTCAAGAACGCCTGTCCTTTCCTCGTCCTCTGTTATGGTAGTGAACGTGGTATCTCGGTGCTTGTCTGCATAGCTTTCAAGCCACATCTGCAATTCAAGCAGTACGCCGCTGTTTGACATTCTGTCAAAGTCGTTCATAGACTGATACACCGCATAGAGAATGAAGTTATGCTGTCTTGTCTGACCGCCCAGAATATCAGAGCTTATAAGGCTGTCGCCTGTTGAGGACAAGCCGTAATTTGTTGGCGTATCATCGGTAAAGTCGATATGGATATCGTTGCAAACCTCCGATATTTTCGGAAACTGCTGCAAGATATCTTTCACAAGCTCGATTATGTTCATTTCGCTTTGCCTCCCATTATCGCCGCCGCTCCTCTGAGTATTTGCTGTTTCTTGTCGGCTTTCATTCGCTCAAACCAAAGCTTACCGGCAAGTGGCTCTTTAAAAGTGCTGTAAACAAGGTCTTTGTCGGTAAGCACTTTCTTTTCTCCATGTCGGGCGTAAGACGAGCCTGTAACAGATGATACCATAAGCTTGCCGTAATACTGATAGCGTGCGTAAGGTGCAAGATACTGTATCTTGCCACTGCCTATTTTTGTGCCTCTCGTGGCAGACTTTCTCAGATTAGTGCTGAGGGTAGGTGTATACTTCACCATATGCCTTATGCACTCAGCGTCAATAAACTTTTGAGCCTTATCAAAGCGTTCTGAATACTTGCCTGCAAAGGACTTATCCCAAGTGATAGCCCTGCTGTCCATAGGCTGACCTATCTTCATTTCACGCTCACCTCCATATGTGGCAGACCGCCGAACATATAATCATCAATGCTCATTACCGTAACAAAGTCATACTCCGCACGGAACATTTTCATGCTCTCAGATATGCTCTGCGGCGTTTGATTATCGAACTCAAACTCGCATTTCCCTCTCACAAGCATATCCTTTGCAGGGGTTTTCGGTGCATTATCATCATAGAAATACACCCTTGTGCTGTCTGGGGTCTGCATACCGCTTTTCACGATACTTCCCGACTTATTCTCACACCAGTAAACTTTCTCTGCATACTTCCGCACAAATCCCTCTGTCTGCTTGTCGAAAAGATACACCGTGCAATCGCTGTTTGCAAGCATTTACCTCACCCCTCTGTAAAGCAGCCCTGTTCCGCTGAGCCATTTGTACACGATATCGTGAACGGCTCTGTCAGCGTTCTGCCTGCGGATATCTGAGCTTTCATATGACTTTGACCAGCCCCCAACGCTTTCGGAAGATACCCCCTGAGTGCCACCCTCCTGCTCTGCCTTGAAGATATTCTCCGCAAGTTCGCAGCAGCACATTTTCACTTCTTCGGGGATATCGTTCTCGTCAACGTTGTCAAGGGTATATCGCTTCATAAGGCTTGTGGCTTGCATTGCATAGAAGTCAAAAGCGGCAGATATGTCAGGCTCTCTGCCGCAAAGATAAACGCCTATATAATAGCTCTCGCTTGCATATGCTTTCATACTGCCGCACCTCTTTACTTCTTGAATCTTGCAAGCACTACCTTTGACTGATCTGAGATAGCCACGGTGTAATGCTTGTCAGCAGATATAACTGTGCAGCGCTTTGTGCTTCTTCTCTCTGGTTCAACGTTGGTGTCACGCTTGAGGTAGATAGTCAGAGCTGATGTTTCGTCATCTGTTTCAGTATCAGCGTTGAGCTTGATGATAGGGCATATGTAGAAAGTGCCAGCCTTAACAGCGGCGTTCTTTACAACATAGTCACCCACCTTTGGAGTGTAGCCATCTGCACAAGGCGTTACTGAGCCGAGCTTTATCTGTGATGCAGTCGGTGAAGCTGTGCTGTCCGCAACGACTTCCTTTGCACCCTCTGCGTCGCTGTCAACTCTCACATACTGTTCCGGGATAGCCTCGTTAAGTGAAACCTTCTTTGACGGAACGATACGGCAGTTCGCTATTTTGCCTATCTCGCCTGTCATTACCACATTGCCGTCATACTTATCTGCTGAAATGAAGTTCGGGTCCTTTCTAAGCTGTGAGTTCTGATGAGGATTAATAAACATAGCCTTTTCGGTGTTCAGCTCCTCATTGAACTTGTCAACAGCGTCAACAATGCCGCTGTAAGAGATAGCAGAAGCCGAGCCGTCATAGATAAGCTGGGCTTTCATAAGTGCGTCCATGCTGTCTGCGTCCACCTTAGAAGCGATAGACATTGCAAGCTGTGAAGTCGCCTGACCTGCAGGGTTTCCATAGCCGCTGAGAAGCGCTTCATCAGTTATCTCCACCGCTTTCATGGCTTTCTTTACCTTAGCCTGAGTGGAGTCTGTTTCAAGCTTGACAGTTTCGGCTTCAACGCCCTCTGCAACATCAACTGCGTCGCCGATATACTTGTACTGCGGCACTGTGATAGTGTCTCCGGGCACGCCAACGAGCGTTCTGTCTATCTTCGCAAAGGGAGATACAGTTATCTTAGACTCTATCTTTGCGTCGATCATGTCACTCATTACCTCAGGATCGATAAGGTCGGTGATCTTTGTCTGCTCTGCGAAATACTGCATAGAAATTCTAATGCCATTTGTCATTTTCATAATATCCTATCCTTTCAACTGTTCGTATTTTTCGGGGTCTGTTCGTTTAAGTTCCAACCTCTGCATATACCCCATTTTTGCAAAGGTTTCCTTGCTCACTTCACCTGCGGCAGGCGTTCCTGTGGGAGCAACCGGGTTCTTGATAGGCTCGGAGCTTTCAAAAAGATAATCGTTATCTTTCTTCACGTTCTCGATAGCCGTCTTGATATCCTCAGCCTGATTTTTGGAAGCTTTGAGAGTTTCCACATCAAGCAAAGCTTTAAGAGCCTTGACGTTTCTTGCCTTGCTTGCCGAGATAGCGTTATCAAGGGTAGCGTCAAACTCCATATCAGATATCTTCGCCTGATACTCGGTATCTTTCTTAGCAAGGTCAGCGGTGAGCTGTGCGACTTTGCCGTTAAGCTCCTTGACGTCCACGCCCTCAAATTCTTTGAGAGAGTTCTGTGCGGTATCAAGGCTGTCCTTATAGTTATCACGCTCCACCTCAAGGCGGCTTTTTACCTTTTCAAACTCAGCCACAGTCTTATAATTCTCTGCCACCTGTTTTGTGATGTCCTGTTTCTTGTCCTCAGGGATAACGATACCCAGAGAGGCAAGGATCTCAAAAATGTTCTTCATATGTTTGTCCTTTCTACATAGCTTATATACCGCTCTGTCTGCGGTGTGAAAGTCTGGCAGTTTAACGTCATATCAAGGACGAAATGGTATGAAAAAAGCACCCGTTAAGGTGCTTAGTTCCGATATTTGGGTATAAAAATACCGCCCGACATTAGTCAAGCGGTAAAATTATCATTTGAAATACTCTGTAAGTTCAACTTCTGAATCAATGTACACAGCGTCAATATAATAACTGTTGTGTACGATTATCTTCTTTCCGTTTAATATGTATATCTGCGTTTGTGAGCCGTCAACATCTGTCAGCATATCGGACCGTTCAATGCCTGGAATATGCTTTTCCAATGCTGCACATTGCTTTTCAAAAATTTCTTTGTCCGCAGCCGTGCAAATATTGTATTCATATTTTTTCATTGCTTATCATCCAATCCATACCTTTTATCTACTGATCTTCGTGTTTTTACAGCGGTCTTCAAAGTGTCTGCTACGGCTTCTTCTCTGCTCATGTTTTTTCGTACCATTTTATTTGATACCAAGTCTTCAAAAGAAATGATAGGGTCGGTCTGGTCAAGGGTTTTACGAGCTTTTTGATCTTCCATTAACTCTCTTGCCTGAAAGCGATACTTGTTACGCAGTTCACAAGCTTGTCTTGCCTGTTCTTCAATAGACTTGCTTTTATCGATAAGCTGAGGGATATTTTTGTTATGGTGTCTGTACCACTTTCGCACGTCTATATCAGACATCTTACCTTTCATATCAATTATATCACTATAATCTTTTTGCGTCAAGTCTATCTTGGTTTTTCCAGCCCCGATATTCCCTAATCCGTCTGCATTCACACGCTCTCTCTGCTGGGGCAGACCCATTGCTTTTGAAAACCTTGTATACTCCTGGGAAGTGCCACGATATTTACAGCGTGCGTTGATGATATCCTCCTCATCAGCACCTGCCTCTTCAAGAAGATGTATCTTCTGCCGCTGGGCTCTCATTGCAGTTTCAAGCTTTCTTTGCCGCTGTAAAGCTTCATACTTTGTGTACTCTTTATCGCCGTACTTAACAGGCTTGTTCTCCTCTGCATTCATCTGTGCAAGCTCCTCGTCTGTATAGGAACGCTCAGATATGCCGGGGATAAAGGGGTAATAATCGTGATAGCAATTCGCTCCGCACAGACCTGTCACAGTACCAAGACCGCAGATAGTTTCAAGCTCTTTTTTGCTGTAGACCTTGCCCTGCCATTCTTGATGAGAGGGTCTTGCTCCGCTGTGCCAAGTGACTTCAAAATAGTCTGTGCCAAGCTCTTTGGCGTTGTCCTCATTCATTTTTGCGGTTAACTGTGAAAGCCCTGTCATCACCGAACGCCTTGCGGCTGCGTCTGCTCTGTTGCTCCAGCCTGTGGCATAGTCCACAGTGCGAAGACCTGAGTTCGTCATATCCGAAATGACTTTCTTTATGACCGTGTTATAGTCGAACGCTCCGCTCGCTATGCCCATTATGGCGTTGTCAAGGCTCTGCTGATAGAAGTCAGCCGCCTGAGTGAATTTAAGTTTGCCGTCAGGCTGCTTTACTGCAAATCCAAGTGACTGAGATATGTTTTTAAGCTCCCCCGAAGTCTGCTCCGATACAGCCGACAGCAGCCTTTGCAGGCCCTCATTTTCTTCAAGGGGTATCCGTGCTTTGCCTTTGGTCTTGTATATGCTATCGTCCCATTCATAGCCTTTTTGCAGGATATCATTGTACAGCTCTTTTATCTCGGCTTTGGAGAGGTCAAGGTTATCGGCTATGGCTTTCTTTATCTCACGCTTGCTCATTCCAAGCTCGTGAAGCCTGTATATCTGCCAATCCGCCGAACGTGTTATCTCACCGTTTATCTTTATCCTGCGGACGATATCCTCCATTATCTGCATTTCAAGGTCACGCAGTGGCTTGTCAAGCACCATTGAAACTCGCTCTATCTCGCTTGCTTTGAGCATTATTCTATCACCTCTGCGGTGCTGTCGGAGGTCATTTTCTTAGCCGTTTCCTCGTCCTCACCATACCATTTCATTCGGTATTCCCACAGTGGCATAATGCCCATAGAAACGTCCTGACGGTCGCTTGCACGCTTTGTTTCATCATCTGCAAGGATACTGTCCTCAAAGTTCACAGACAGCTCATAACCGCTTTGAGTAAGCCCATTATAGAACGCCAGCGAATAGCACAGGTCTTCAAGGCAGACACGAAGGTTATTCTGTATCGCCGTGACAGTATCAAACTTTCTCTGCTTTGAGGACTTTATCTCCGTTGCCGTCTTGTCAACTGTCTGAGGGTTTGAGATATCCCCATAGGACAGCCCCACAGTAAATTCTATCTCACGCTTGTATTCTTCAAGTCCTGCGATAAAATCAGCCTGTCTTAACTGCGGTGAGAACTCGTGATAAAAGTCACCGCTCGTGCCAGCCGACACATTTACCCCTCTGAAAAGCCGTTCATTGAGCTTAGGCATTTCTGCACGTTTCTTACCTGTGAACGGGTCTGTCACAGGTCTTAACACAGCCTCGTCAACGTCTATGGCACGTTCTCCTGATTCAAACTCCCAATCGAGCCTGCCGAATTGGATATCAGCTTTTCTTATGACTTCTTCCGCCCCTGCGAACACTGATACGCCTGAATGTGAACCGTCAACTGTATTGTCGATAGGGTTGACATAATAGCCGAAAGAGGGTCGCAGCATAAGAGGATAGGCTATCTGAGGGATAAGCTCCGCCCACTCTGAAACAGCTGTGAGGGGTATCTCAGCACCGAGAGATACGCCGTCATTGGAACGAAAGGCCCTGTTTGTGATAGTCAGCCCTTTTTCATAGTCCAGAGCGTGATATTCAAGCCTTATGCGGTAATCATTATCGCCCATGCGTTTTATCTCAGGGAAAATGACCTTTATAAGCCTGCCGTTCACGTCATACTCTACAGGAATGAACTGCGACTGTGGAACATACTGCACCTTATCAGCACCCAGCGGCTTTATTATCATTGCTCCTGTTGCAAGACCTCTTTGCAGATTTTTGTTGAGGTTTTCAAGGGCGTTTTTCGTTATGGTATCAAGCTTATCATTGGAAACTTTCAGTGTCATTTCATTGATAGCCGTGTTTGCAAACTCCCTCACCACAGCGTGTTCAAGCCGCAGAGAGTGAACTCCCTTGGGTGCTGCCTTGCCTGCATACATTCTGTCCCACTTGTCAATAGATCTTATCATACTGTCCGTCACGGCGATATCAATACCGTAAACGCCCTTTATATCTGACTTTGAAAGCATTCTGCTTATCCACTCCCTTATTTTTGAAATAATGCCCATAGCTTACTGACCCCGCCTTTTCCATACTCTTTCCATTGCATACCGAACGGCGTCGATAACGTGGTCATTGCCGTCGGGATAGCCGCTTATAACATTGCCCTCTTTATCCCTGTCATACTCGCAGTTGATGAACTCCTCGCAAGCCACAGGACAACGCTTGTTATCTATAACGATACTTCGCAGAGATTGCAGCCACTTATATGAATACTCCCTGCTGTTAGGACCTTTCTCTGCGCCTCTCGCAAGCAAGCCGTATGCTCTGTAATCTTCAACGGACTTATTTTCTGCACTATCACAGGTGATAAGGTCGTTTGCCGTGATACCCAGCTCAAGCAAATGCTTTGCGGTATCAATATTCTTTGTTTTGTTGCAGGTGTACTCCTGCCATATGAACAGCGTGTGCTGAGCAGGGGCATAATGCACTCTGACAAAAGCGTAAAGGTCGGGGTACCAGCCCCAGTCAATGCCGTTATAGATGTTATCGAACTGTGCTATCTCGCTGTCGGTTATCTCTCTTATGAGGACGTTATCAAAAACATTGCCACCCGTACCGTTTGCAACGCCCATATACTCGTTCTCATAGGCAGTGGGATTGGTTTCTTTGAGAAATTCGGCGTCATCAAGGAATGGCTTGCCAAGCCACTTTTTCGGCACAGTAAGATAAGTGCTTTCGGTAACGAGTCTGTCCGTTCTCGGCACTTTGATGTACTTATTCGCCCAGTTCTGAGCCGACTTCGGAGGGTTGAAAGACTTGAACTTATATGCTCTCTCACCGCCTCTTATAACAGACTGTTCTATCGTTCGCACAGCTTCTTCACCGCCGAACTGGTCAAGCTCCTCAAACCACACGATGCCAATATAGCCAAAAGGCGGCTTGATAGACTTTATCTTGTGCGGGTCATCAGCACCACGAAAGTATATTTTCTGTCCTGTTGAAATGCGTGTGATTTCAAGGGGCGACTTTGTGCAGGCAAACTCATCATCAAGACCAAGTGCAGATATTGCCCAGAGTATCTGAGAATAAACGCTGTCTTTAAGAGTATTCGCCACAGCACGCAGAACGCAGACGTGCATATTCTCGTTCTTCATCAGCAGGTCGATAACGTTCAGACCGCAGAATGAAGATTTAGTCGAGCCACGTCCACCGGGGAAAACATACTCGGAATGTTCCTGCTCTGCAATATCGAACAGGACGGGCGAGAACGCAGGAGCGACAAGGCTCGCAGGGATACCGCTGTACACCTTATCAGGCATAGAAACAGGCTCAAGCTTTTGTTTTTCAAGCCTGAGCCTTGCGTTATCGTATTTTATCTTATGTTTGAGCATATCGTCATCACGGATAATGTCACGCAGCTCTTTCACCGCCGCAACGTCCCCTTGCTTTGCCCTTGCCATAAGAGCCGCATTCACAAGAAGCATATTATTTATGAAGTCGGGGTCAAGGCTGTTAAGGTCAATGCCCTGCTCCACGAGAAACTCATAGTCCGTTCTGGTATTGGCAGGCTGTTCAAGCAAAAAGTCCATTACCTGTTTCATAGTCTTTTTACGCCTGCGGACTTCGCCTGATTTTTTACCGCCTTTTGCACCGTTTTTTCGAGCTTCACTCGAGCTTGGAACTATTAAATTCTTTTCATTCGGCATTCACCTCACCTCGATTTTTTTGTTCTTTTGGGTATAAAAAAGCCCCGACAAGCGGAGCTTTTTTTATTAAATTAAAGATATTTAGGCATTGCTACTCTTAAACCGTCCCTGATAACACGAATAGCACGCATAATATATATGCTTTTTATGTGTCATCTTGTAAGCTACTATCATATCGCTTTAATAGCATAAATAAATTCATAAGCAAGTGAAAAAAAGAAAAATATATCATTGCACTTACTTTTCTCTGGACGCTCTCTGAAAACAAAGGAAAAATAAAGCTCAGTAACAGAATTAAGATACTTAACAATATCTCATATGAAGCCACTGCTTTAGTTTCACAAAAATATGTTTTCTTTTGTTTCTTCAGATTGTAATTTCCGGGTTTTTCTGGCCAATTTACTTCTCTGTCATGAAAATAAGTGAGATAAGCAAAAAAAGCAGACATTAAAATAGATATTGTAACCATTATTATATTAAGCATATCATTATCTATAGTTTTCTTGAAATTTACAGACAGAGCTAAGCAGAATGGTGCACATATGAAGGCAAAAAAATTACCCCAACTTTTATCAATGACTACTTTATAATATTTTTTTACGATGTTAAATATATTGATATATCTTTTTCCTGATCCTACAATAATAGACACTAGTGCAAGAAAAAGATATAACCGATAATCACAGAGTAAGTGCTTAATAAAATTATTCATTAATCTTTTCTTTCACCTCTAATCGTTCACTTGAACTTTTAAGTGTATAAAATATTTTTTCGCATTTTACATCAATTTGCTCATTTACGTCTTCTATTATATTCAATATATCCAAATATGTTTTAGCCTTAGAATCCATTAACTTTAACAAACTCTCTCTTGTTGGTTGTGCTTTTTCCTCATCAATAATAACTTCCTTTGTGATATCCTCTGTAATACGCATATTATAATAGGTTTTATAGTTTATGCTTTTTTCTTTTCCGTTATGATTTAAAATAAATTTTATATTACTTATTTCTTCTTCTTCTCCTGTAAGAGTAGCAAACATCGTATCATTCAATTTTTTTCTTGTTGAAAATGCATCAACAACCCTATTAAAAAAATATTTTTTGTCTTTTATGATTGGAACTTTATAACGCGACTCTTTTACGGAATAGTCAAAAGGAAAATCTTGAGCATTTAGTTTGTCTAAATCTTTAGATTTGACATTTTTATATGTTTCAACGCAAATTTGCGATAATTTTGAGTTTTCAAACAAATCTGCAATATACTCATGAGGTGCTACAGACTTTACCTCTACATACATATTATTATCAACTCTTTTGATTATATTACTCAAGAAATCCTTTAAAAAAGAATAGACGCCACTATGCCCATATGTCTGTACAATCATCAATCCTGTTTTTATATTTTCAGAATAATACAAAGCAGCACCAAAAGGTTTTACTGTAGCTTCATCCTTACTTTGAATACGAACAGGTGATTTGATCTTTCTTGAATCAACTATTTCATTTTCAACGCCATATTGTCCTGTTTTGATAATTGCTTTTATAGAACTAAAAACATAGTCCTGTTTGATCATATGTTTACTAAGTTCAGCATAGTCAAATCTCGTTAAGCTTTCTTTGCACCTATTATCCGTATAACTTTCTGATAGTTTTTTAAATTCATCATATAAAAGATATCCAATGTCCACACCATTAATGTCATTTAGAGGTAAATTTTCCGTTTCTGCTTTTTGGGAATTATGTAAACAAACCCTAAATCTATAAAAACTTAAACCTATAGTTGCCATGATAATCTTCTCCTCATAATAATATTTCTTAAATAATATCACTAATCAGAGCGAAAATCAACGAAATGCACCGAATTTCTATTTACTGCATAAATAGCATTTGTATTTTTTATGCAGTATATCAAAAATTCGACATTTATGAACCTTTTGCGACACAACACAAAAGCGACCGCAAAATGCAGCCGCCCTTGTGAAAATATTATAAGGAGTTTTGTAAATGGTGGAGCAGATGTTGAGCTGGCACGCTCTCGACCTGCATTTTTTGCCGCCGCCTGCTCAGCCCTTGCGGCTAGGTCCCGTTAACGTCAGGCTGTCCTGTAAGCCATTAACTCCGATTACACTTACAGCAACACATATTCATGACTATGCGGAGTAGTTTCACTGGTGCAGGCTTTAAGCTCGTGCACTCTCAACCTGCAAATTCAAAGCTGTATCTGTTGCAATACAGCTTTGCGATCCTGCCCGAACACTCGTCAGTGTTGGCAATGTTAATGGAAAGGTGCTTTTCAAAAAGTAGGACTAAGCACTAACCTGTTGGAACAAACCGCAAGCTCATGCACTCACGTTCTGCATAGCCCCTTTCGGGGCTTAGAAAATTGGAGGTGACTTCAATGAAAGTACAAGTCTGAGGTACATCTACACTTTCCTCAGTTTAAATTATAACATAGTGAAAAGTCACAAACGTCACATTTATCATGTTTTTTGCAAATATCTTTGGATACGCATTTTGATACAGCTCTCCGACATTCTCCCACCACTAACTTGCATAGCTATCTGCAAGTACGTCTTACCCTTGATGAATTTCAGCACGAACATTCGCCGTGTCTGATAGTCCTCTATCCCCTTGATAAATTCCTCCACAGCCCTCTGCTCACGCTCAAGCCGTGCCTGCTCACACAGCAGCGAAAGTGTATCACCACTTGGCAGAAAGCCGTCTATGCGTGTGCTGTGTGGTGTGTAGGACGGTGGAGTGCATACGCTGATACTGTCGGCAACGTACTTGCCCGAAAGCTCAGTCTTGATGTCCTCAATGGCTGAGGCGTTCCTGCGGTAGGCTTTCAGGCGTGACATGGTCATAGGGTCGTTTCTTTCCATAGGATCCCTCCTCTCTTATTCCCATCACAACATACCCGTTCTTTATTCCCCAGCCGTTGAGGATATATGTTATCTTGTATGTATGTCCCGATATCTCATGTTTTGCGTGTTCTCTTACTGTGCCGTCTGAACTACGATAAGACGTTCCGTCAATCGGTATAAATCTTATCAGATCTCCTGTCTGAAAACCTCTGTCATTCTTTCTGACCTCAAAAGTTTTCTCACCGCTCAGAACAGCGCCACAAAAGTCTACGCTAAGTTTCAGATTATGTGTTTTCATTCTTTTACCTCCTCGATATCCAACAAGCTAAGCTGGTTATTTTTCATGTCAAATACTCTGTCACGCCATTCAACGCCGATATAGTCAAGAACTCTTCCCCAGCCGTACTTTGTGCCGTCAGCATCTTCACAACACTTGTTCATCCAGAAATCCCACTCTTTTTCATTTCTTTCACGAAGCCTGTCAAATCGGTGAGGGCGCTGTTCCATATGTATGCCGAAACCGCACATTGAGCAGCCTGTACGCTGAGCCTTTGTTGTGCAAAGCTTTCCGTCAAAGTCACGTTTTATCTCGCTATAGATTGTAGGCACAGGCACATTCAGGTCAAGTGCAAGTTGTAGCAAGTCCTGCCTTGTAAATATGGCAAATGGCGCTGAACGTATCGTGCTTTTGCCAAAGTAATTGCAGCCGTTAAGCATTAGCGATTTTTCACGTCTGCCACCCTCACTTGCCATAAGTCCTAAGAACGGCACGCTCTTGTGTTGCTTTGCCCAATCATCACACGGTTTTTCTTTCATCCAGAAACAGCATTGTGATGATACCTTAAACGGCGGTATCTTGTAGTCAACGCCCTCGTTTTCATTTTCGTAACCGCCAAACAGTTCAAGCCAGCGCCGAGAAAGCTGCATTCTTGTATGCTTGCGAAAACCGCCATACTCTCCCGTTTCACCCGTTATGATAGCGTGACGAACTGTCTTGTTCTTGTCCGTAGGGTGTGCAAGCAGTTCTATTTTTGCGGCTGTTTCTTTTGATAGTACAGGAAAACCATATTCCCGTATGATATCTATTTTTGACTTGTATGGGCTTAACTTTATCACTCCAAGTTGCTCGTGTATCTGCTGAATAGATTTGTCTTCAAGACTAGATACCGATACACCTGGAACATAACTGAAACCACAGTAATCATGTATAAATTTCAAAAGCGTTATGCTGTCAAGTCCGCCTACCGATATGTGCGTATTCAGATTTCTTTTGTCACATTCACGAATGAACTCCCTTACTCTGACCTCAGCGTATTTGACCTTGAACTCATACGGCATTTTCTGCTTAGTTTGGAAAGCTGCTATCTTCTGTTCATTGTCTTTGGTACGCTCCTCATAGCTTTTCACTTTTATCCCTCCTCAAATCTCGGACATTCCGTTACTGTATACGAGTGTATCATACCGCCCTTTTGCGCTTCATATATTCTGTGCTGACGTGTCTTCCAACCCTCAACCGGTCTGCGGTCTATGGACCATGCACAGCCTGTGAGGTATTCTCCTGTTATCTTGTCCTTTGTCGGTACTGCGTGGCGACAGTGCCAGCAGAGGGTGTGGTCAGTGTGTTTCATTCTCACACCTCAACTCTTCCAGCCTACAATACACCAACGTATTGCCACAAGTCTTGTCAGCGATCTCTGCCTGATAGAAGAACTGACCTGTCTTACTGCTCTTGCGGATAATGCACCCTGTCAGTTCGTAGCAATCAGAGCCGTTGTAGCTCACCCTGCGTCCGAGACTTTTCTTTACTTCGTGTATCGTCATAGCTCCTCTATCCTCACATAAATGCCAGGTATGTCCGCCCAGAACTTCTCGCATATCTCACTTGCCACAAGCTGGTCGTCTGTCCAGAAATCAAGCTTTGTCATACAGTCCTTGAACATCTTCTGCAGGTTGTCTGTGTCAGGCTTGCTGGTCTTGTACTCTCCGTCCTTGTGCTTGCCGTCATTAGGAAACAGCCACTTTGTTATGAGCCGTATCCCACAGATGTACTTTTCAGGCGGTCTGTGCCTTGCAAGGTTTGCCGTGAGCTTTTCTTTTGCCGCCTTGACATCGGGTGGGTCATAAAATATCGGCTTGCCATTTCTCACAGTCACCTTGTGTTCCTGCGCCGTAGCCGTTGGCGGTATCATCGCCATAAAAAATTCAGTCATCATCTTCCTCCTCGCATTTGAAATCTACTCCGTGCCACTTGTGTGACTTGTCATCATACACCAATGCTCCCGACTGTTTGACCATATCCCAAATGTATTTGAGTACCTGCGGCTGTTTCACGAGCCACCAGAGTGTGCGTGCCTTACGAAAGTCAAAATCTTCGTTCGGCAGCTTATGAAAAAGCGGTGGCATTTTCTTAGCTGCATTAACAACGTCTTGCCTTGCCTTACTTCTTGTTGCTCTCATCTGCGTGTGTTCCTCCTCGCGCGTCATTATTCAAACTACTTTTTCGTCGGGGCGAGTTTAAGCCCCCGACAAAAAGTATTGTTTATAATAATAGATTTGTCTGTCCGTCCGACAAACTCGGTAATTTTCGATATTGTCTGACAAGAAAAAAGCTCGATTTTGTCCTGACACTTTTTCGATTTTTTCCTGTCTGTCTAAAGTTCAAAAATTCGATTTTGTCTTGTCTGTCTACTGAGCTTTTAAGCCACATTCTCCCTCTTCTATCCAAAAGCCACCATGCTCTTTGAGGTATCTTCCAACGGTCTTTTCGCTCTTTCCTATGTACTCCGCCAGCTCAGAAATGCGGCACTTGCCGTTCTCCTGCACACCGCTGAAAGCTGTTTCAATGCTCTCCTTGCGTTCCTTGCTGCGGTCTTCATTGGTCTTCTTCTTGCTGAAATTCTTCTTCCAATTCGGTGAGATGTCCTCTACCTCGCAGTCTTTAAGCACGCCCACGGTATCCTCTCTGTGAACAGGATAATCAAACCACATATTGAGGGGAGCAAATTTCTGGAACTCTCTCAGAGTACCCTCTATACGCCATGCCGTGCGGTTTCTTACCGCAAGCTTAGCCTTGTCTATGTCGGCCATCATAAGCTTGTACGAGTTCGGGTGCAGGTGCTTGTGTGTTATCTCAAGCATTTTTGACGGCGTAACAAGATCGTCCTGTGAACAAAGATCATCAGTATTTCTGTAAAATCTCCTCATCCAGTCCTCACAGATACGGCAAACAGTTTCGTCCTCCTGCTGTTTGTAAAGGCTGTCTGAAATGTCAAGCTCTGAAAGGTCAAGAAGTGCGTCAGGGTCACGGGCGAATACTCCTGAACCGCTGGCTCTATCCATTGAACGCTTACCGCCTTGTGCGCCCTTTGAGTGGTGGTGGCAGTATATGACCGCACAGCCAAGCTCTGTGCATACCTTGTCAAACTGGTTGCAAAAGTGAGCCATTTGGTCTGCTGAGTTCTCGTCACCTGTTATGACCTTGTAGATAGGGTCTATTATCACGGCAATGTAATTCTTCTTGCTTGCTCGGCGTATAAGCTTTGGTGCAAGCTTGTCCATTGGTACGCTGTGACCTCGCAAGTTCCATATGTCTATGCTGTTGAGGTTATCAGGTTCTAGGTGCATTGCGGTGTACACGTCCTTGAAACGGTGCAGACAAGATGCTCTGTCAAGCTCTAAGTTGACGTATAGTATCTTTCCTTTGGTGCATTGCCAGCCAAACCACTTGACCCCCTCAGCTATCGCCACGCACATCTCTATAAGTGCATAAGACTTGCCTGCCTTTGACGGACCTGCAATGAGCATTTTGTGACCCTGTCTGAGAACGCCGTCAATAAGTGGTGGTGCAAGCTCAGGCAGGTTATCCCACTCAGCACTCAGGCTCTCAGGGTCGGGGAGATCATCATTGATACTCTCTATGTAATCTTTCCATTCTGAAAAGCTTTCTTTGCCTATGTTCTTGTCAATGATGAACTGTTTCTTGCCGTTCCTCATTACGCCAGGCATACGGCTAAGACGTGAGGGATTGCGGTTTTGTTTATCTATGTCAAGACCGCTTTCTTTGCAGACCTTGTAAAGAAAATCAACACGCCTGCGATATTCATCATAGTTTGGAGCGTCTATCTTGACGATAGCGTGAACGCTCTTTCCACCGCTGTATACAAGCACAGCGATAGGAAGTTCAAGCTCTCTCATCACAGCGTTCTGCTGTTCTATAGGCATACTGTCGCTTTCAACAAGAGCATAGCGGTAGTCTGTTACATTCTCATTCTTTACGCCCTTGCCGTCAAGAGGATTGAAGCGGATCCACGCTCCGGCTTCTTCCTTGTAGTCGCCAAACACCGCACCAATGTCGCCGTTACATTCGCCAAGCCTCTTGATAAGCTCCCCTGCCGTCCTGTCACAGCACCCCTTGGTGGGCAGATACCTGGTCTTGCCGTCCTTTTCTGTTTCCCACGTTTGCGTAACATAGCCCACGTTCTCTCCTGCCTCAAAGAGTGTCTCAAGATAGGTGACTATCTCCTTGACAGGATCCCATTGGGCAGGCTCGGTGATCGGTATGCCCTCACCGCCGTTTACAAGGGGACTGCTTTCTTCTGCAACTATCTCGCCGTCCCAATCGTATGCCTTAAACTCATGGGGGCTGTATCCTCTTTCCTTTGCCATTTGCACGATAGTTCCTGCGGTCACGGGCTGAGCATTGCCGTTAAAGCCTTGCCACTTGCGTTCACACTCACCGCTGTGATAACGGCTGTCTGACCTTGACCAACTGTCCCAATCGTTCACGGAATAGCCCTCGTGCTTGAGAGCCATTCCCACATTGACCCATTCTTGATAATCACAGCTTGCAGGGTCTATGTATTCAAGCATTTTAAGCAAATTTGTGTTATCCATTCACTTCTCCTTAGTTCTCAGGTGTGTATGTTTTCGGGTCGATATCTCTCGGCACTCTCCAGCCGTTGGCAGAGATACGGGCTATCATCTTGCTTGCGCTGTCAAAGCTCCAAGAGCCAACGTGTTCAAAGCCCTTGCTTTCAAGCAGCCTTATCTGCTTTGGAGTGGTAAGTCCTGCATTGCGGCGCTTTTCAAGGCGGTCAAGGATAAGCTTTGCCTTGCCTGCGTTGTCTATATCGTCAGGGAAAATGCCCAACTTTTCAAGCCTTGCCTTCTGCTTGTCGGTAGCAGGAGCACACTCCCAGCCAAAAGCAGGAACATAAGAGGACAAGTCCTCAGCCTGTATTGACATTTCATACTGTAAAGGGTCAACGAGCTTTCGCTTGCGTGTTTTCATTTCTTTGAGCTGCTTTGCCAAAGACTCTTCACGCTGTGCCACAACGTCCTCGCTTGCCTGTTTTTCTGCCTCTTCGATATCTACTGCACAGCCTGCCTCATTGGCAAGGTTTTCGGTCATTTTCTCAGCGACCTCTTCATTCTGACAGATAAGGTGTGCAGGTCTGCAAAGCTCGTGGCGTTCTGTGTGCCACAGAAAGTCGAGCAGTAAAAGCTCTGTCTTTCCCTCGCAAAGTCTTGTGCCTCTGCCTACCATTTGACAGTAAAGTCCACGCACTTTTGTTGGTCTTAGCACGATAACGCAGTCAACTGACGGACAGTCCCACCCCTCTGTGAGGAGCATTGAGTTGCACAGCACGTTGTATTCGCCCTTGTCGAAAGCTTCAAGTATCTCCGCTCTGTCTGTGCTTTCTCCGTTGACCTCAGCGGCGTTGAACCCTTTGCTGATAAGGATATCACGGAACTTCTGAGAGGTCTTGACAAGCGGCAGGAACACAACTGTCTTGCGCTTCTTACAGTATTTGAGCATTTCATCAGCTATCTGATAAAGATATGGGTCAAGTGCCGTGTCGATATCACTTGCCTTGAAATCTCCTGCCTGAGTTGATACTCCTGAAAGGTCAAGTTTCAGCGGTATGGTGATAGCCTTGATAGGTGAAAGATAGCCCTCTTTGATAGCCTGCGGCAAGGTGTATTCATATGCAAGGCTGTCAAACACCGAGCCTAAGTTCTTCATATCGCCCCTGTCAGGTGTAGCTGTTACCCCGAGTACCTGAGCTTCAGGAAAATGGTCAAGCACTCTCTGATAGCCGTCTGAGATAGCGTGATGAGCCTCGTCAATGATAATGGTATCGAAGTAATTTTCCGAAAAGCTTTTGAGCCTTTTCTCACGCATAAGGGTCTGAACTGAGCCTACTACTACACGATACCAAGAGCCTAAACAGCTTTGCTCTGCTTTCTCGGTGGCACAGCCAAGCCCTGTTGACTTCATAAGCTTGTCCGCCGCCTGGTCGAGCAGCTCGCCCCTGTGGGCAAGGATAAGCACACGCTTACCCTGCCGCACACATTCTTCCGTAACAGCCGAGAAAAGTATTGTCTTTCCCGTTCCTGTGGGCAGAACTGCAAGGACTTTGTTTATTCCCTCAGACCATTGTTCGAGTATAGCAAGCTTAGCCTCGTTTTGATATGGTCTTAAATTCATCATCAGAACGCACCGGCTTTCCAGCCACCTGTCTGAGCAGGCTGACTATACTGTGGTGTCTGCATCTGAGCAGGCTGAACGGTAGTCACATTCTCGTCATAGGCATAGAGCTTTTTAATCTTGTTGGACTGCCTGTCCTCGCCGTCCTTGTTCTTGTAGTTGTCAACGTAGACGTGACACTTGCCCTTTTTGCCTGTGATAGCGTTCCAGTTCATTTTCAACGGCTCGCCATGCTTTTTCAAGCCGAGAGCCAGGAAAAGTGCTGAGAGCTTCCACTCAAACTTGTTGCAAAGGAAGAAGTTCTCTGTTATCTCCACGCTGTCCTCTGCACCCCAAATGGTGAATGTGACCTTTGCCATATTGCAGGGCGGCACTTTTGCCGACCCCTCGTGCCTTGCACGTTCGTACTTTGCAACGGTGAAGTCATAATCCCCCTCAGGGAGCAGGACAAAGTCCCCACCCTCGTTGACTATCTCATCTTCCCAGCCGTATTCCATAAAATTATCCATAGTGTTGTCCTCCTTTTAAAATGGTACTTTCTGATTTTCTCTGATAAGCGGCAGCATTTGCTCCCAAGCACCTATCAAACAGCCCTGCACAAAGTCGTCAGGATAGTTTGTAATAGGGGTATCATAAGGGAAATAGTTTCTCTGAGATACCACAAGACGTATATCCGATTCGCTTACGTTGTTGGCTCTCATAAGGTCCGCAAGTGCTTTCGGTATGCCCTCAGGGATAACGATAGGTGGTGCAACGTCCTCAAAGCCGCTGAGATCAGTAAGGGGCTCGTCCGACTTTTGTGTGGCTGTCTGAGCTGTCGGTGCAGGCACAGGCTTAGGCATTTCAGCAGGCTGTGTATACGCAAACAGGTGAGCTATACCACTATATTCAAAAGGCATTTCAGGTGGAAGTCCGTCACGATTTTTAGCATCCCAGCAAGGGTGATGTGTGGTGTACATAACACGGTCACCGCCCTGAGCCTTGAACTTCTTGCCGTCCTTATCCACAGCTACTGCATATGTTTTGTAGTTTGCAAACAGCACCATATCTGCCCATTCTTTCACAAGAGGTGATATCTGAGAAGAAGTTTTCTTGCCGAGCTTTAACTCCCAGCGGTCATAAGCGCCCAGCTCGTCAGGCTGTTCAAACTTTCTCATCTGAGCGTGAGCCGTAAGCACAACGTTGATACCGCTGTCAACTACCTCCTGCAAGAGATTAAGAAACTTGCCTATCTCCTCTTTTTCGTAAACATAGCCGTTGCCGTAGCCGAAATCTTCAATGCCTTTCTTCTGATGAGCCGAGCAGATCATTTCAATGCAAAGCTGTTCAGCCCAATCAAATGTATCAATGACAAGGGTCTTGCAGAGCCTGCCGTTCATAGCTTCCTTTACCTCATTTTTGAGCATTTCCCAGCTTGACGGCTTAGGGAAACGTCTGATGTTCAGCTTCTTTGTACTGCCCTCAGTATCAATAAATACAGGGTCGGGGAACTGAGCCGCAAAGGTGGATTTGCCTATGCCCTCAGGACCATATATCACGACTTTCTGTGCGGAGCTTACAACTCCTGATGTTATCTCATACATTAAAATGCACCTGCTTTCCAAGTTTTCGTTTCTGTGTTTTCTTCCTTATCATTGTCCATTGATCTGCCGTCCTCAATAATGATACTGCATTCGTCACCTGTAGAAACTCTTGTGGCTATCGCCTGCAAGCCCTGTGCTTCAAGCCACTTACCAAAGTCATCAAGGGTGTCGGTATCCATTTGTTCAAGCTTGTCCAAAAGTACGAAACCGCAGTCAGGGTTGAGCTTTCTCACGATAGAGGTAGCGACGATAAGCTGTTCTGCTCCGCTTATACTGTCCCACTTATGCCCGTTATACAGCAGCTCTCCGTCCTCAACTGAAAGCCCCTCAAGGGGCAGGTCGGCACTGCCCAGCAGGTCAGTTTTAGCCTGCCTTACGTCCTCTATCTGCTCAGTGAGATATGTATACTGTGAACGGTAGTCCTCAGCGTCTATCTCAGCTTTCTCCCTGTCGAGGTTTGCTCTTATCTTCTTGTTCAGTTCCTCGATATCTGAGATATTCTTTTCAAGCTCCGCTGTGCTTTCGTCCACAAGGTCTTGAGCGTCAAGGCTTGCAAGCTTGAAGTTGTTCACTGCCGCTTCATAGCTTGCTTTTGCACGCTCATAGGCAGACTTAGCAAGCTCCAACTGCTTTTCGTAGTATTCTTTCTGGTCACGCTTACGCTGATTTTCGCCGTTGCGAGCAAGTATATCCTGCTGCTGTCTGATAAGCTCCGAAGCCGAAACAGGCTCGGCAGGGACGTTTGCGTACACAGGCATTTCCTTTGCAAACTTAGACTTCTGGTCAGCTATCCTGCCGATAGCAGTACGCTGGTCATAGAGGGAATGTTCCTTATGTTCCAACTGATAGAGCGTATCACCCACGCCGATTATTTTCAGCAGAGTTGAAGCTTTTTCCTTGCTTGACTGATTTATGAACTTAGGCAGGTCAAGTGCGAACTGCTCAACGAAGCTGTTCAAAAGCTGCTGACCGCCTTTTTTGCCTGTGCTGTCGGTGACTTTGAGGGAGCTGTTCTTACCCGAACGCTCCACCACGATACCATTATCGAGGGTGATCTTCAAGTGCGGTTCGACAACAGACCCCTCACGCTGAGGAGAGGACGGCTTATACTTGTCACCGCCAAGCGCCCAAGCGATAGCGTCAAGCACAGAGGTCTTGCCCTGCCTGTTCTTACCGCCGATAACAGTAAGTCCATTCTTTGCAGGCTCAAGCTGTACGGCTTTTATCTTCTTTACGTTCTCAAATTCAAGCGAGTTTATTTTTACTGACATTTTAGTTCTCTCCTCTCATATTTTCAAGCTTATTCCTTGTGCTGCATATCTTTCCGTACACTTCTCCGACATCAAAAGCTCTACGCTCACATGCCGACATTCCTTCGTAGATATCGATTATATCTGTACAGGCTTCGTCTACGGTATCATATGCTTGACAAATCTGCTCTTTTGTGCTATCATCAAGTTGTATGTTATCGGTATCTTTTGATACCACCTCCGAGCTTGTGCCTGTTGCCGCAGGTGCAGGCTCGGTTTCTTTTATGTAGTGGGCAAAATATACGCCGCATCTATAAAATTTTTTGCCAAGCGGACATTGTGTGCAGTTCATATTTCCGTCAGTGCAAACCTCCACCACCTTTTCAAATTCCTCTTTCGTTATCATCGTTATCCTCCTTAATATTTCCCCATTGTTCAGCCATTGCAAAAGCAATACCTTTAAACGTTTTGCTCCTTACCTTAGCACGATCTTTGCCAGAATGACGTGTTTCTTCCCATGTGCGTGATTTACCATTAGAATATCGTCCAAACAGCTTGCCATTATCAGGCTTGTCCCCTGTATATGTTGGTCGTAGGACAGGCAGCCCCTTTAGCCATAAACACGTCGCCTTTGTGACAAACTGTTCTGAGTCTTCCGGTCCGTTTGAAAACATATATGGGTGAATTATTTGATCTGCCTTTCTGAATACAGTATTCATACGCCCTATAGGGTTTTCCACTGCAATTTTCGGTGCGTTCGCCGACACAATCTGCATAAAAAATACTATTGATTCTTCACGGTGTTTCATACGCTCGACCACCTTTTCAGCAGGTGTGCATTTCAAACTATAGTGGCGTGTAGCCACGTTGGTCAGGTATGTACACGGTGGGTGTGCGATAATCATATCCCATGTTTCAACAGTATGCTGCTTGCCGTCACAGGTGAAGAAATCGGTATTGCCATTGATAATATCCAAAACATCATTGCATATATGCCATTCAGGGTGACCGCCTGAACACATCTGAATGTCGCAGCTATATGCTTCGTGCCCTTTTGCACGAAATGCCTTGCAGACCTCTTGTGATTCTTCACAGGCTATCAGAACTTTCATTGTTCTTATCCTCCTCTTTCTCAAAACCTTTCTCCCAGTGCCTATCCACCACGCTCAGCACAAGATACATCACTACATCTATGCCTGCAAGCACGGCTATTGTTATCAGCAGTATCAACGCCATTTTACCACTTTCCTTTCATTTCAACTTCGACCTTGACTATGGGTCTGCCTGCTTCTCTCACCGTACGCTTAATGCTCTCCTCTGCTTCCTCGTAGGCAGTTTCTTTTACGCTTACATACCACCTGTACGCTACATACATTGTAAGCACCACCAAGAGCGCTACCGCTGCGGCACATCTGATTATCTCTAGTACGGCTATCATTTTCTCACGTCCTTTCCGTAAAGCGTGCGGAGTTTTTTAAGCCTTTTCTCGAAGTTGTTGATATCAATGCCCCACACCTCGTAGGCTATCTCGGTATTGACCGAGTGCGGCAACCATGACTTCACACCACGCTTTTCCATTTCTTCCTTAACAGCTTTCTTGATCTTGATAGTCTGCGTTTCACCTGTGCTGAACAGTGCCTTGATATCCGCATTGGTTATTTCGGGCTTTTCATAGTACAGCCGCACTGCCATTTCAATGTCAGGTGACCTCATTTATCTCACCTCCTCGATAGTCGAGACAGTTTCACCCGAACTAATAGCGTTCGCTTTTACTTTCCATAAAGCCTCACGTTCGCTATCGGCGGATACTGTATAGACCCAGTTGCGATTATACTGGTCTGCCGTCGTTACCTTGTACAGTTTCATTTTTGTACCTCCTTGAAAAATCTAACTCCTTGTGGTATAATGTAGAAAATCATACGAAAGGAAGTTTAAAATTGGAAAAGCTATATAGTTTAATTACCGTTATTTGTCCTGTTCTCGCAATCATTATATCTATTTGGTATTACAGATGTGTAGTTAAGAAAAAAGACATATCAAAAGAACGACTTCTCAGTATATATGATCCATTGCTTAAACTGCTTAAAAATCATTTATATACATATAAAAATAATGAAAATTTTGATTTTGTTATAAAGCAAGTTTGCAATGTAATTGAAGATAATCGTGCTTATGTTGGAAATGACGTTTACAATGACTTTGAAATTTTTCTCAACTGCGAAGATAACGACAAACAACTGTTTTATGAAAAATTTTGCAATAGCTTCTTAGATACTTACAACAATCTTTGTAAATATGTTGGCATTCCAAAAATTTCAACGCCATATCGCTATCAACACAATTGGTATGACCGACATGGTAAAATAGTTTTCATCACAAAAGCTGTCTTACTTGCGATATTACAGACCATATTGATTTTTTCTTTGCTGTTTGTACTCTTTATCACAGTAGGCACAATACTATGTTTAACAGGCATAATCCCAATGCCATAATGAACATTATGTAGTCCATAACACAATCAAAATCACAGTCTGACAGAATACCACCTGCCAATAATCCGAACGCTATAGCATACACTATATTAGCCGCCAAGTCCTCACCCCCCTCTTTAATCACTTGTTGCATTTTCTCCTCAGTTGTGATACAATGGCTATATCTTACAAAGAAAGGAGGCAAACTTATGAATATTACAAAGGATTCTGAAAAGGTCATTTGTTACATATACAAAATGTACCTTGAACGCCGTAAAAATGGTGAATCAAAGGCTGAATCACGTCGTTTTGAAATTGACTTTTATAAAAGCGATAAAGACTTATCAAAATGGTATGACAGCGACATTTCAAATTGCATATTGGAACTCGCAAGAAATGGATACATCAAAGTTTACATTGGCGGAGATTTTGATATTCTCGATCAGACCATTGTGTATATGGAAAACCGATTTAAAAACGGCCTTTCCGATGTACTTGACCTTATTTCAAAATTTGTCCCTTGATCTTATCACCTGAATTTTCAGGTGATCTTTTTTTGCCATTGACGTAAAAGTCCTCAGATATAGTCAATGACCAAGCACCATTAAATTCAAGCTTAAAGTACGATACATCTGACATATCTTTTCCGTTGACTTTTAATTCTCCTTTTTCAACGTCTAAACTGAGTGTTGAAAGATTTTCGTTCATTCTTATCACCCCTCTTTAATCACTTGTTGCATTATGCAACTCACTGAGTAAAAAAATATTTGCCGAACTCTCCAGCATCAATGTGGAGCAAGTGTGACAGTTTCTCAGCCTCGTCCAGGTCAAACGGACGAACATTGTTTATTTTCTGATTAGCTGTAGGTTGAGCTATGTTTAAACAATGTGCAACGTCAGCTTGGGTCAGTTCAAGCTCCTTCATTCTACCCTTGATCTTATTCGTGTTTACCATATGCCAGCCTCCTTTCTTGTTGCATTATGCAACTTACTGCATTATCATAATAGCACATAACTTTTCACTTGTCAATAGCATTTTGCAACATTTTTTTATTTTTTTCAAAAAAGCTATTGCATTATGCAATTTAATGTGATATAATCATTATAACGAAAGCAGGTGAGCAAGATTTGAATACCGTAGAAATTGGAAATAGAATAAAAGCTGCAAGAGAAGAAAAAGGACTTACACAAGAAGAACTTGGTATCCGTCTTGGATTGAACAAATCAACTATCCAAAGATATGAGGCAGGAAAAATTCTCAGAATAAAATTACCTGTTCTTGAATCAATCGCTATTGAGTTGAATGTTAATCCTGAATATCTTGCATTAAAAACTGATGATCCTAGCCCTAAACATTCTTCTCATATTATAGACTCCAACGCAACCATACTCCCGCAAGACAACGTACATATAATACCTATATATGAGAGCGTGTCGGCTGGTTTTGGTGCTTATGCTGACGATTATGTTGTAGGCTATATGCCGCTTTATATCGTCAGCGAGGAAGAAGCTAAGAATACAATGTGCATTGTCGTTTCGGGGGACAGTATGTATCCGAAGATAGAGAACGGCGACAAGATACAAGTATTAAGGCAGGACTGGGCTGAGGACGGACAGGTAGTTGTTGCCCTTATCGACGGTGAAAACGGCGTCGTGAAGAAAATCAAGTATTCTGATGACAAGATAACCCTTGTATCATTCAATCCCGAATATCAGCCAAGAGAGTTTGTCGGTGCAGAAAGAGACCGCATAAGAATACTCGGCATTGTAAAAACAGTTATAAAATCTTTATAATAAAAAAATCCCGTTGGCACCGCAAATACCAACGAGATCAAAATAGCAAGATTTCTCCTGTTATCTCAAATATATTATAACACCGATTTCTGATGTTGTAAAGTTTTTCAATAAAAAGTTTATAATTGTCGGTTTTTAAGTTATTAGGAGGAGAAATACATGAAAGAAAGAAAAAAGTGTCCTGTTATCGTTTTGTGCTTGATATTTGCATTTTCAATATTCATTATTCCACTTATAGTGGGAATTGTGCTTTATATAAGAAATGTAAGTATTGATAAAGAGTATGCTAAAAAGCAAAATGGCATTAAAAGCGACCTCGAAAATGAAATATTAGACTTGACACATAAGAGAAACCGATGCCAAGTCGATTATGACCAGATCTGCAATACAAAAGAAAATATGCTGTTCCAAATGCGACAGCAGGCAAAAGCTGACGCAGAAAAAGAACTTGAAGACAAGCTTCAAGAAGCTCGCAACACACTTGAACGTCTTGGCGCTGACATTGAGTTAAAAGAAATGCTCTTGGCGGATAAGAATGCTGAGTATGAAAAGAGCTGTAAGACTGTTGAGAACAACGCAAATAAAGTTGAAAAGCTCAAAAACATCTATAAGAGCTTCCAATATGCTATCAAGGCATATGAAGAAGGCTCTGATTCTCACCTTGATGAAGCACTTATTGATATGGCAGATGAGACCCTTTCGCCAATAATCGAAATGAAGCTTAACTGTATGAATGTTAAACAGCTCAAAAAGCGTTATAATGATATGCAGAGAAGTATTCAAGAAGAGTTTAAGCGATATGAGGGCAGGTATAATACAAAAGCCAATATCGCTATTTACAAGCTTATGGTCATAGCTCTTGAAGCAGAACTTCAAAATGTTTTATATTCATTGAAGTATGGAAAACTTGAAGATTCCGTTGAAGCGGTCAAAAACATTACCGCACGTTATCTCACTATCGCCGTTGACGGCAACCAAAACATTGCACCAACAATGAAAAAGTTCATCGGCGAAATAGAATATTTGTTTATAGAAACTGTAAAAGTTGAATATGAATACTATATGCAAAAAGAACGTATCAAGGAAGAACAGCGTGCTATAAAAGAGCAGATGAAGCAGGAAGCTGCCGAACGCAAGGCTTTGGAAGAACAGCGTAAGAAAGTCGAAAAGGAAGAATCCAAATATCAGAATGAGATAAATTCCGTAACCGAGCAAATGTCAACCTGTGCTGATAACGAACAGCTCAAAAAACTTGAACAGCGTATCAAAGAGTTACAAGAGCAGATGGCTGCTGTGCAGGAGAAGAAAGAGAAGATCACACAGTTGCAGAACGGCAAAGCAGGCTTTGTATATGTTATATCAAATCTTGGCTCATTCGGTGAGAATGTGTTCAAGGTCGGTATGACAAGGAGAGAAAATCCTATTGACAGAGTAAGAGAGCTTGGTGACGCAAGCGTACCATTCTCATTTGATGTACATAGCTTTATCTTCACAGACGACGCAGTAACGCTTGAATCTACACTTCACAAAGAACTCAATGACCGCAGAGTGAATAAGATAAACTCCCGAAAAGAGTTCTTCAATGTAACTCTTGACGAAATAGAGGCTCTTGTGTATAAATATCAGCCGACCGCTGAATTTAACAGAACAATGCTTGCAGAAGAATATCGTCAAGGATTGTCTATGACAGAGGCACTTCCCGAAGTGTCAGATTTCAACTCAACTGATGATATAGACGAATAAATAAATAAAAAAAAACTCGCCCCCAAGTGCTACCAACACTCAGAGGCGAGCAGAGCGGATACTACCAATATCAGCTCGATCCAAATTCACACCCACTTCAACCACGAAAGGGCGAATTCTGCCCTTTTATTATACTGCATATTATTAAATATGTCAAGAAAATAGGAGGAATATTTATGCCGATCTACAAAATGACGGACAAGAACGGAAAGAACATCAGAAAAGACGGTCTGCAAAAATATCGTGTGCGTATCAATTATACGGACAGTTTTGGAAAGTCTCATCAGATAGACCGTGTGGCGTTCGGTGCAGAGACGGCTAAGCAGCTTGAACTCCAGCTTACACAAAAGCTCAATGCTAAAGAGATAGCTCCAAAAATGACTATCGGACAGCTGTTCACGGAGTACATCACCGCCAAGCGTTCAGAGGTCCGTGAAACATCATTGGACAAGTCCCTAAGAATACTGAGAAAGAACGTCCTGCCAACCTTTGAAAGCGTGAGGATAGATAATCTGAACGTACCAATGGTGCAGAAATGGAAACAGGAGCTGTCAGAACAGGGATTGGCTATCGTCACTCGAAAGAACATTTATGGCGAATTTCGTGCAATGATGAACTATGCTGTGAAAATGGAATACATTCCGAAAAATCCCGTTATAACCGCAGGCAACTTCAAAGCGCCCCTTGAAGCCAAGAAAGAAATGCTTTTCTACACGCCTGACGAGTTCAAGAAATACATATCGGCAGCTAAGAATTATGCTCAGGAAGCAGAGGACGGCGGCTCAATGTACGAATGGAACTACTATGTATTTTTCAACATAGCATTTTACATGGGTATGCGAAAAGGCGAGATATACGCTCTGCAATGGACGGATATAAAAGACGGCTACATATCCATCACCAAGAGCATTGCTCAGAAGCTCAAAGGCGGTGATCGTATCACGCCGCCAAAGAACAAGCCAAGCATACGTACGATACAGATACCAGAGCCATTAAGAGCAGTGCTGTCAGAACATTACGAACGCTGTAAGAAAGCAGCGCCAAAGTTCAGTGATGATATGTACATCTGCGGCGGCGAACGTCCTATCCGTGACACGTCCCTTGAAAAGACCAACAAGAAGTTTGCAGACTTGGCAGGTGTCAAACGTATCCGTATTCATGACTTCCGTCACAGCCACGCTTCCCTGCTCGCCAATGAGGGCATAAACATTCAGGAGATAGCAAGACGTCTTGGACATTCCAACATATCAATGACATGGAACACCTACTCGCACCTCTACCCACGAGAGGAAGAACGTGCGGTGAAGATATTGAACACAATCGTGTAAAAATCGTGTACACAAAAGAAAACCACCGCATTTACGGTGGTTTTTGTTCGTTTGGCGGAGATGGAGAGATTTGAACTCTCGCTACGGTTTTGCCGTACTACCGCATTTCGAGTGCGGACCCTTCAGCCACTTGGGTACATCTCCTTGTGTCAACTATACTATTATACAAGTAATCACAAAAAAAGTCAAGCCCTTTGTGCAAATTTAAGCACAAAGAGCTTGTCCATTATCTATTGCTGAGCACGCCTCTGCATATCCTTAACATATGCAAGCGTTTCAGGAGTGTAGCCTACCATTGCGTTGGGACAACATTGGGAAAGCAATTGCATAAGCCCCATGGCAGTGTCCTTGCCCTTGGCATATACGTTAAAACGCAGTACATTCTTCTTGTGCTTCGTGCAGACGATTATCTCGTTGGTGTAGCTGATGAAATTCATACTCGCTGTGTGCTGGTAAATGCCGTAGGCTTCCTCTCGCCAGCACATCTGAAATGGCGCTTTTTTGTTGGCAAGCACCCTGTCGGATACGATAATATGATCGTCCTGATATTGTATGTTGGCGTAAAGCTCGTCAGCCTGCTGTAAAAGATCGGGATTGGCTTTGAATATGCCGCTCTTTTCAGGGTGCGTCCTACGTGACGTACCAAATATAAGAAAAATAACACCAGGCGTAAGCGCAAAAAGTCCAAGTATCAATACGCCGTATTCACCGGCTACTACCGCCGCAAATGAGATAAATCCACCCATTAGCGTGAGTATCACACCGCCAACTATCATTGCTATCATTCTTTTTCGTATGTTGGCAAATACTACTTCTCGTCCCATTTTCGTTACCCCTCTTTACTTTTTTTATCCGTGATTCTGCTTTGCCACAAGGCTCTCGCCGCAGTATATCTTCCTGAGCTTCGGCTTCTCTATCTTGCCCGTCGGGTTTCTCGGTATGTCTGCAAAAATTATCTTGTGCGGACGCTTGTATCTCGGAAGCTTCTGGCAGAACGCCATTATCTCTTCCTCTGTGCATGGGTGGTCTGGCTTTAGTTCGATTATTGCCGCCGCTATCTCGCCCAAACGCTGGTCAGGCAATCCAATTACTGCCACGTCCCTGATAGCGTCGTGACTTCTCAAAAAGTCTTCTATCTGTACAGGGTAAAGATTTTCTCCACCACTTATAATAACGTCCTTTTTGCGGTCAACGAGGTAAATAAATCCGTCCTCGTCCTCCTGAGCCATGTCGCCAGTGAAAAGCCAGCCGTCTTTGAGAGTTTCAGCCGTCGCCTTTGGATCTCTGTAGTAGCAGGTCATAACTCCAGGACCTTTTACGCAAAGCTCGCCCACTTCGCCACGCTTTACAGTGTTGCCCTTATCATCAACTATCTTGACCTTCCAGCCAAAGCCTGCCTTGCCTATTGCGCCTACCTTGTCAATGTTATCCACACCAAGGTGTACACAGCCGGGACCTATAGATTCGCTAAGACCATAGTTAGTGTCATATTTGTGGTTAGGGAAAACCTTTTTCCAGCGTGCAATAAGTGACGGCGGAACAGGCTGTGCGCCTATGTGCATAAGCCTCCACTGTGAAAGCTCATACTTTGAAAGTGTCACCTCGCCGCTGTCGATAGCGTCAAGGATATCCTGTGCCCAAGGCACAAGAAGCCATACGATAGTACACTTTTCCCTCGATACAGTATCAAGTATAAATTCAGGCTTCACGCCCTTGAGAAGCACCGCCTTGCCCCCTGAGATAAGGCTTCCGAACCAGTGCATCTTCGCACCTGTATGATAAAGCGGAGGGATACAAAGGAAAACGTCCTCCTTTGTCTGACCGTGATGATTCTGCTCAACTCTTGCGGCGTGCATAAGGCTCTCGTGATTGTGCAGGATAGCCTTCGGGAAGCCAGTTGTGCCTGACGAGAAGTAGATAGCCGCATCATCTTCGTCAGTAAGCTCTATGTACGGAGTAGTGCTTGCACAATTTGCAGTGAGCCTGTCATAATGCTCCGCAAATGACGGACAGTTCTCGCCAACATAGAAAAGAAGTCTGTTCTTGCTTATCTCATCAGCTATCTCCTCAACTCTGCCGATAAATTCAGGGCCAAATACAAGAATATCCACCTCGGCAAGGTCAAGACAGTATTTTATCTCCTCTGGAGTGTATCTGAAATTCAACGGCACTGCAAGCGCACCCGTCTTGAGGATACCAAAATAAATAGGCAGCCATTCAAGACAGTTCATAAGCAGGATACCCACCTTGTCACCCTTTTTTACCCCACGGGATAAAAGCAGATTGGCAAAGCGGTTAGCCTTTTCGTTGAAAACGCTCCAGGTTATCTCACGGCGATAATGACAGACCGGGTTAGGCTCGATAAGCTCATATTCCTTCCAAGTCACACGTCTGGTTTCTCTGATCTCAGGATTGACCTCTACCAGAGCAACATCATTTCCGAACTCTCGTGCGTTACGCTCCAGTATCTCGGTTATAGGCATACAAAAACTTCCTTTCATAATTAAAAGCTTGAAAGCTAGAAAACTTAAAAGCTTAAAAGTATTCACAAACATATATGTTATTATTTTATCATATGATGACAAAAAAGTAAAGAGATTTAAAACAGAATAAGTGACAAAGTGAAGAAGCAATAATTGTGGAGTTTTTACAGAAGAAAAGTGTTTGCCCCTACCTGAATTTGAGCGAATACCGTCAAAAAGATAACCAACAAAAAAAGACAGCCCCACATGGGAGCTGTCCCTTAACTAAAAAAGTGTACCGTTTCAGATCTTATTCTTCTGCCTTTTCTTCCTCTTTGCTCGCCTCAGCCCCCTGCTGTGCCTTGAGAAGATCCCTGATCTCTGTAAGAAGCACTATGTCCACCGGTGGCTCTGCAGGCTTTTCAGGCTCTTCATGCTTGCCAAGTGACGCAAGCTTGTTTATGATCTTCATTATTACAAAAATAACGAACGCCATGATTATGAAGTTTATCACTGCCGTCAGAAATGCGCCGTAGTTTATGTACTGATTTCCAAGCAAATGTATCTTGCCCTCTACGTCAGCACCGCCTATACAGCCTATTATCGGGTTGATAAAATTCTCAGTAAATGACGTCACGATACCCTGAAACGCAGCGCCTATGATAACGCCCACTGCCAAGTCCATGACGTTTCCTTTGAGAGCAAACGCCTTGAACTCATTTACAAACTTCTTGATAAATCCTTTTTTCTTCTCTTCCATAACGGTTACGACCTTTCGTTTTTTGTTCCGAGCCACGCTCTTATGGCCATTTTATCACATATTTTGACCATTTTCAATAGTTTTTCTACAAAATCGTACGGTTTTACGTCGTTTTGCCCATATATGTTAATACGCTGTAAATGCTTTGTAAACAAACATGAAAAGGTATTGCATTTCCCGAAATGGTGTGCTATAATGATTAAGCTGTTTGAGTGAGGGACATGACGATGGGATATAGCCAAGAGGTAAGGCAGCGGACTTTGACTCCGTCATTCCGATGGTTCGAATCCATCTATCCCAACCAAAAACAAGCTAAATCGAACAAACATTGGGGTGTCGCCAAGTGGTAAGGCAACGGACTCTGACTCCGTCATTCCGAAGGTTCGAATCCTTCCACCCCAGCCACAAAAGGCCGTAGATTTTTTCTGCGGTCTTTGTTTTTTTATATATTCTTTCAGCAACCAAAAGAGAGGTTTTGCAACTGAGTATAAGTAAACATAAAAAACAAAATGTGAACAAAAATAATTCGGGATTGCGTGTTTACAAACTGGTAAAAATGTGTTATACTTAAAGTGCAAAAGAATTTCATCAAAGGAGGTCTGAAAAATGAAAAAGATAATAAACAGAAAAAATGCAGCGGCAGTGGCTTGTGCCGCTATGATGATATGTGCGGCAGGTGCTGTGCCTGACAGCGTGCTAAATGTGAGTATGCCTGTGCAGGCGGCAGAAGCTGTGGAGCAGACAAGTCTGCCTCAGGTCACAGGGCTGACATCTAAAACCCCTGATATAAGCTCCATAAGACTTAGCTGGAACGCCGTGAATGGCGCGGACGGCTATTCTGTTGGAATGCGTTCAAAGGGTCAGTATCCTGAGATAGCTGACGTTACGGACACTACATATCTTGTTACAGGTCTGCCTGCGGCAACGAGGGAGAACTTCAAGGTAAGAGCCTATAAGATAGTGAATGGTCAAAAGGTCTATGGCGACTATTCAGTGAACTACAATTCCGCCACAAATCCGCGCCCTATAAGCGGTCTTAAAGCTCAGACGGGCAATGCTTCTGTCAGCCTTTCATGGAAAAAAGTAGGCTGTTCAAACTATCGTGTGTTTATGCTGAAAAACGGCAAGTGGAAACAGATAGCGCAGACGAATACAAACAGCTACACTGTCATAGGACTTGACGCAGGAAGCTATAAATTTAAAGTAAGAGCCTGCAAGCGTGACGATAAGGGCGCAAATCACTACGGCAAATATTCGCAGGAGATAACGGCACAGGCTGTCAGGGTGGACAAGGTCACCGGTCTGACATCTAAGACCCCTAACACAAGTTCTATAAAGCTTAGCTGGAACGCTGTGACGGGTGCGGACGGCTATTCTGTTGGAATGCGTTCAAAGGGTAAATATCCTGAGATAGCTGACGTGAAAGGCACGACCTACACTGTCAAGGGTCTGCCTGCGGCAACAAGGGAGAATTTCAAGGTAAGAGCATATAAGATAGTAGACGGAGTTAAGATATACAGCGACTATTGTGAAAACTACAATTCCGCCACAAATCCAAGGAAGGTAACAGGAGTAAAAGCTTCTGACATCACCGCTTCGACCCTTGACCTTAACTGGAAGTCTGTAGGCTGCACAAGCTACAAGGTGTTTATATACACAAACGGCAAGTGGAAGAACATAGCTTCATCTACGGTAAATTCCTGCGCAATAAACGGACTTTACGCAAAGACTACATACAAATTCAAGGTAAGAGCCTGCAAGACGGACGATAAAGGTTCAAATCACTACGGAGCATATTCCGAGGAGATAACCATCAAGACCCCAGACCACACTGTCGAGGTCATAAACGGCATGAGCTATGTTGACGGAGTTCTTTTGGCGAACAAAACATATTCCCTCCCTGCAAGCTACGACCCAAAGGGTCTGACCAAAGAAACATCTGCGGCATTCAAAAAGATGCAGACCGCTGCATATAAAGACGGCATAAGCCTGTGGGTATGCTCAGGCTACCGCTCTTATTACGATCAGAGGTACCTTTATAATATGTACTGCAACCGTGACGGCAAGGCTGCGGCAGACAAATACTCCGCAAGACCCGGCTACAGCGACCATCAGACAGGCATGGCTATAGACGTAAACAACGCCAGCGACTCGTTTGGCGGCACAAGAGAAGCCAAGTGGCTTGCCAACAACTGTGCGAAATATGGTTTTATAATTCGTTATCCAAAGGGCAAAGAGGCTTACACCGGTTATCAGTATGAGCCTTGGCATATAAGATATGTAGGCACGCCTTTAGCACAAAACATAACCAACAGCGGACTTTCTCTTGAAGAATACTTCGGGATAACTTCGCAATACAAGGATTGACATATGTTCAGACCGCTGTTCACGGGCATCTGTGAACAGCGGTTTTTTATCACTTGAAATCTTGAATTTCACCATAATCTGTGTTATACTATATTTATATATTTTTACTAAGGAGGTCATCTCTATGCTTCTTTCAGGTAAGACGGTCGTTCTCGGCGTCAGCGGCAGTATTGCGGCTTACAAGATCCCAACTTTAGCAAGACTGCTTAAAAAGCAAGGCTGCAATGTTCAGGTACTCATGACACAGAATGCCACTCAATTTATAAACCCTATCACTTTTGAATCCCTCACGGGCAACAAGTGCCTTATAGATACTTTTGACAGAAATTTTCAATACAGTGTTGAACACGTTGCTCTTGCAAAGCAGGCTGACATTGTTATGGTCGCTCCTGCTTCCGCTAATGTTATCGGCAAGATAGCATACGGCATTGCTGATGATATGCTCACCACCACTGTCATGGCTTGCCCTTGCAAGAAAATGATATCCCCTGCCATGAATCACAATATGTATCACAATCCTATTGTGCAGGACAATATCCAGAAGCTTGAACGTTTCGGCTACGAGATGATCGCTCCTGACAGAGGTATGCTTGCAAACGGTGATGACGGCGACGGCAGAATGCCTGAGCCTGAGGTGTTGTTTGAATACATTCTTCGGGAGCTTGCTTTCGAGAAAGATCTTGCAGGCAAAAAGGTGCTTGTTACGGCTGGTGCGACCATGGAGGCTATCGACCCTGTGAGGTACATCACTAATTATTCAAGCGGAAAAATGGGCTGTGCGGTGGCTAAAGCGGCCATGCAAAGAGGTGCAAAGGTGACGTTGGTGGCAGGTCACATGGAGGTTTTGCCGCCTATGTTCGTGGACGTTGTAAACGTAAAGTCTGCGGCGGATATGTTTGAAGCTGTCACAAAGCTTGCTCCTGAGCAGGATATTATCGTAAAGGCGGCGGCTGTGGCTGACTACACGCCTGTTGAGGTGGCTGACAACAAGATAAAGAAGTCTGACGATGACATGAAGATAGAGCTAAAACGCACGAAGGATATTCTTGGCTATCTCGGTCAGCACAAACGTGACGGTCAGGTCATATGCGGTTTTTCCATGGAAACGCAGGACGTTATCAAGAACTCTGAGAAAAAGCTCACCAACAAAAACTGCGATATGATATGCGCAAACTCTCTAAAGACCGCTGGCGCAGGCTTCAAGACGGACACTAATGTTATCACCCTTATCACTGATGGCGGTGCTGTGGAGCTGCCTATTATGACCAAAGAGCAAGCCGCTCACAGGATACTTGACGAGCTTGCGAAAATGATATAAGTGTACGATAATATGTATAGATAGACAGATCACGAAAGGAAATACGCCATATGAAACGTATTGAGATATATGAAAACGGCATTAATATAGTATTTGAGATAACAGACGAGAACGAGGCGAAGCTTCTGCACTTCTCTGCTCTGCCTTTTGATGAAGCCAAGACGGCTTCATACATGGGGCTGAAAACTTTCAGACCTGTAGAGATACAGGCGAGCGGTATCGACCGCCCTGACGAGCGTCACGGCAACAAATATATTGTGACCGCACCAGGTTGGAGAATGAAGTTCAAGGACTTCCGTGATGTGAACAATGATTATGGCAGAAAGCTTGAGCTTGTGACATTTGATGAGGGCACAGGTCTTGAAGCTGTGTCCCACTATCAGTTTTACACCGGCACGTCTGTTGTACGCTGTTGGACTACCCTTACAAACAAGGGCAGCGAGGTACAGACCATTGAATATATGTCCTCCTTTGCGCTGACGGGCGTAGAAAAAGAGGGGCTTAAAAAGCCTGAGGACAAGATGAAGATATGGGTATGCCACAACTCATGGCAGCGTGAATTGCAGTGGCAGGACTACACCCTTGAACAGGTGGGGCTTGCTTCATCTGCAAAGCCTACGGAACAGCGTTCATCAAAGGTATTTGCCTGCACAAACGTTGGAAACTGGTCGGCAAAGGAATACATACCAATGGGTGTGCTTGAAAACACAGAAGCAGGCTCGGTGCTGTTTTGGCAGATAGAGCAAAACGGCTCTTGGCACTGGGAGCTTTCGGACGTGGGAGGACACTTCTATTTACAGCTTTCTGGTCCGTCGGAGATAGAGTCCCACTGGTACAAAGATCTTGCACCTAACGAGAGCATAGAAAGCGTGAAATGTGCAGTAGGCTCGGTGACAGGAAGCTTTGACAAGGCTATGGGCGAGCTGACGAAATACCGCAGAAAGATACGCCGCCGCAACAAGGACAATCAGAGGCTTGCGGTAATATTCAACGACTACATGAACTGTCTGTGGGGCGACCCTACGGCTGAAAAGGAGTTTCCCCTTGTGGACGCTGCGGCAGAGGCAGGCTGTGAATATTTCTGCATTGACGCAGGCTGGTATGCTGACGGCTTTTGGTGGGACGAGGTCGGCGAATGGAAAGAGAGCAGAAAGCGTTTTCCTAACGGTGTAAAGGAAGTTGCCGACTATATCCGCAAAAAGGGCATGGTACCTGGGCTTTGGCTTGAAATAGAGGTCATGGGAATAAAGTGTCCGCTTGTGGACAGCGTTTGCGATGACAGTTGGTTCTTCACACGTCATGGCAAGAGAGTCTATGACAGAAGCCGTTATCAGCTTGATTTCAGAAACCCTAAAGTCCGTTCCCACGCTGACGAGGTAATAGACAGGCTTGTTTCGGAATACGGCATAGGCTACATAAAAATGGATTACAACATAGAGCCTGGTATAGGCACTGAGCAGAACTGCGACAGCGTTGGCGAGGGTCTGTGGGGTCATGAAAAGGCTTACCTTGAATGGCTTGACGGTGTTTTTGCTCGTCACCCTGACCTTATTATAGAAAACTGCTCCAGCGGTGGACTTAGAATGGACTATGCGATGCTTTCAAGATACTCCATTCAGTCCACATCAGATCAGGACGATTACAAAAAATACTGCACCATTGCGGCGAACTCCCCTACTGCTCTTTGCCCTGAGCAATCGGCTATCTGGGCTTATCCTATCACATCAGGTGACAGGGAGGAAGTTGTTTTCAACATGATTAACGCAATGCTTCTGCGTATCCATCAGAGCGGTCACCTTGGCAACATCGACCCTGAGCGCAAGGCACTTGTTAAGGAAGCTATCAGCGTTTACAAGAAGATAAGGGCGGACATAAAGGAAGCTGTACCGTTCTGGAGCTTGGGACTGTCCAAATTTTCGGACGACTGGGTATCTCTCGGTCTGAGAAACGGCAACAAGGCTTATCTTGCCGTATGGAGGAGAGAGGGCAAGAGCGACACCTGCGTTCTGCCTATCGACTTCCTAAAGGGCGTTGACGCAAGGGTGAAGTGCATTTATCCTGATTTCAGTGAGACCCCTGTGGAGTTTTCAAAGGCGACAGGCAATGTTTCCGTTAAGTTTGACAGACCTTATATGGCTAGACTTTTTGAGATAGAGTGGTAAAAAAAGTTACCTGCCAATAAGGGTAACTTTTCCCCACACCGCACCTTTTGATTTGTCCGATTTTACGGACAGTTGCTCGCCTGTGGGAGATATTATCGCTGATATTCCGCAGTTTCCTGCACGGAGGACATATCTTCTGTTCTCAACGGCTCGCATTATGCAGTGGCGGTAATGCTGTTCACGGGCGGAGCTTTTGCCAAACCATGAATCGTTGGTGGAAACGCAAATTATCTGTGCGCCCTGCTCTTTCTGTCGGCTCACCAGGCTTGGGAAAATGGACTCTATGCAGATAACAGAGCCTATGGTCATGCCGTCTGAGGCGAGGGGCTTGGTGCGTCTTTCGTCTGCACATTCGCTCATAGTGTCAAGGTGGAAAATGCCTGCAAAAGGTGTCTTTTCACCGAAAGGCACAAGCACTTGTTTCAGGTAGGGCGAAGACGCAATGCCGTTTTTATCATAGGCGAAAAGAGCGTTGTAATCCTTGCCGTTTTCAAGATAGAACGAGCCTGTCACAAGGGTACACCCATGGGTGGCGGCAAAGTCTGATATAAGGGAAAATTCTTTTAGCTGTTCGTCATAGTCTTTCGACACGGCAGTTTCAGGAAGCAGAACAAGGTCAGTACCCCACCGCCAACAGCTTTCCATTATAGATAGATAGGAGCGTGCTGAGTCAAGGGCTTTACGGTGTGATTTTTCCCTGCCCTCCAGACTATCCTGTGCGCAGATAACGTCTATCTGAGGGTAGATGTTATCAAGCTTTTTGTCGAGGTTTATGGAATAAAGTCCGTAGCTTAAATTTGCCCCCTGCAAAAGCAGTGCAAAGGCGGTGTAGGCAAAACGCTTTTTGCTAGTATATATCTCCCCATGCAGACCGTTGAGCAGGAAAATTATAAAGCTTGTAAGGCGGCAGCTTATGAGCGTGGCGGATTGCAAAAGCAGTGTCGAACTTGTTACAGCTAGCCATGCCGCAGACCAGGGAAACGCCAAAATCGGAACTTTCTCTTGAAGCCACTCTCCTGCTGTCAAAAGCAGGCAGAGCAAAACTATCTCAGACAAACGGTGTTTGAGATGCGGTCGCAGGGGCAGAAAAAGGCTCAGTGGAAGATACATAAGGATACACTCCCACAAGGTCAGACCTAACCACGCTAAAGTAGCAAGAGGTATAGAGGCAAAGGACGGCAGAGGACATATTTTCCATATGGTGAGCATAAAAGTGAGCTGAAAAAGATAATATGGTACAAAAAAGCACAGAAAATCAAGCCTGAAAGCCCTTTTTTCATGGCAGACTGACAGGCAATGCACCATTGGCGCAAAGATAAAAAACGCAAGCCACGGCAAATTCAAGATAGATTGCATAAGTGCGCTCACTATACCCGTGAGGGCGAGGAACGCTCTCCGTGAGATTTTGGGGTCAATTATTTTCGAGATATTCATGTAAATATTATGACCCGAAAGTCGCACATAATTCACAAAACTATAAAGGGAGGCAGTAAATTGGAGATCTTTATTCCGCAGTTTGTCAGGACGGCTCTTGACAGGCTGAATGAGTGCGGCTACGAGGGATATATAGTCGGCGGCTGTGTAAGAGATAGTTTGCTTGGCAAAAAGCCTCATGATTACGATGTCTGCACAAACTGCACCCCTGACAAAATGCTTGAAGTTTTCGCAAATTTCCGCACTATTGAAACCGGGCTAAAGCATGGCACGCTCACTGTTTTGATAGAGGGCGAGCCGGTGGAGATAACCTGTTATCGCAGTGACGGAGAGTATATAGGGCATAGAAAGCCTGCTCAGGTGACATTTGAAAGCTCGCTGGAGGAGGACTTAAAACGTCGTGACTTTACTGTGAACGCTATGGCATACTCACCAAAAGAGGGGCTTATTGACCTTTACGGTGGACAAGGCGACCTTGAAAAGGGCATTATAAAATGCGTTGGCGAACCTGAAAAGCGTTTTGACGAGGACGCTCTGAGGATATTAAGAGGGCTGAGATTTTCTTCATGCCTTGGGTTTGAGATCGAGGAAAAGACCTCAAAGGCTATACTTGAACAACGTGAGCTTTTAAAAAGCATTTCCGCCGAACGCATTGCGTCGGAGCTTAAAAAGCTTCTCTGTGGAAAGGGTGTAAGGAAGATATTGCTTGACTATCGTGAGGTCATAGCGGTGTTCATACCTGAGCTTCGGGAAAGCTTTGATTTCAGGCAGAACAATCCCCACCATTTTCTTGATGTTTACGGTCACATTTGTTTGAGCGTTGAGAACGTCAGACCACAGTGGCAGATGAGGCTTACTATGCTTCTTCACGATATCGGCAAGCCGAGAATGCACACTGTTGACGAGAACGGCATTTCGCACTTTAAAAAGCACCAGTTCCAGGGTGCTTACATGGCGGAGAAGATATTAAAAAGGCTCAGGATAGACAACGCTTCGTCGAAATATATTTATGAGCTTATATGGGAGCATGACAACAGGATACCTGCCACGAAAAAATCGGTGCGGAGATTTATGGCTCAGCATGATTTTGACTTTGTTATGGATTATCTGGAGGTGCGCAGGGCTGACACATATGCCCAGTCGGACTACAAACGGCAGGAAAAGCTTGCAGAACTTGACCATATCGCAGAGCTTGCAATGGAGATAAAAGAGGACAACGAGTGTATCCACATTTGCGACCTTGACATAAACGGCAAAGATCTTTTACAAATGGGCTTTGGCGGAAAGGATATCGGCATTGGGCTGGAGCTTGCGTTGAATGGTGTTATAGACGAAAAGGTGGAAAACAAAAAAGAGGAGCTGAAAGGCTACATTGAAAGCAACTTCAAAAGGCAGGATAAAGATAATACTTAAAGGGTCGGCACTTGTGCTGTGGTGCGTGGTGATATTCATGTTCTCGGCAAACAATGCTGACGAGTCCAACAAGCAATCAAATGCGGTGTTTAACACAGTGATAGAATTTGTCAACCCTGTATATGACAGCCTTGACACTACAGCGCAGGCAGAATACAAGGACACCGCCACGTTCATCATAAGAAAGCTTGCGCATTTCAGCGAATACGCCTTGCTTGGAATACTGGCTTTTATAAATCTTGCTATGGTGAAAAAGCTTGGATACAGAGGGCTTTTTGCGGCAGTTTTTTCTTGCATCTACGCTTCAAGCGATGAGATACATCAGCTTTTCGTGCCGGGGCGTGCAGGTCAGGTGCGTGATGTCCTTATCGACACAAGCGGTGCAGTGGCAGGAATTTTACTTGCCATACTAATACGAAAAATATGGCTCAAAAGCCGTGATAAAAAATCGTGATAACAAAAAAATATCCGTGGGGGCATTTCGCTCTCACGGATATTTTATTCTAGCAAAACCTATTGCAAATCATATCGTGACCCATTGGTATCACCTCATTCAAAGCCTAGGCTTTACTTAAATCACTTTATCTCAAGTCTTTTAGTTTCAGGCTTTACCTCCTGCATCTTTGGCAGGTCAAGGGTCAGGATACCATTCTTGTACTCTGCGGCGATATTGTTGGTATCAATGCCTGTAAGGTCAAAGCTTCTCTGATAAGAACCGTATGTCCTCTCACGGCGGATATACTTGTCTTTCTTATCCTCTGTCTCTGCCTTATGCTCAGCGGTAAGAACAAGATCGTTGCCTGAGATGTCAAGCTTGATATCGTCCTTATCAAAGCCCGGAAGCTCTGCTTCCATTACATATTTGTCGCCCTCGTCCTTGATATCGGTCTTGAAGCTCTGGAGTGCATTTTCTCCAAAGAAATCATTCTCAAAATCATGGAATGCGTTAAACAGGTCGTAGCTCTTTCTTTCAAATGGTGTAAGTCCAAACATATAAATTCCTCCTTGATGTGTTATATCTTAAATTGTCTTGTAAGCTTTTATCATTTATTCTGCTCTTCCATTGGTATCATTTCCTTTCTTCATTGTCTTTATGATACCCCTGCTATGTGTTCATTGTGTGAAGACATTGTGAACATTAGCTGAATTTTAGCACTCTCATTATACGAATGCTAGCATATTGATTTTATGAGTGCTAAAACAATGCCATGACATGATATGATAATCAGCGGGCGAACGCTGTTCGCCCCTACTGCGTCAACGCCTATCACTGCTTATCGAAGCGGTCTTTAAGAAGCTTCAAGGCTTTCTTTTCTATCCTTGAAACATAGGAACGTGAGATACCAAGGCGTTTTGCGACTTCTCGCTGCGGCAGCTGCGGCTGACCGAAAAGACCATAGCGCAGAGTAACTATCTGTCTTTCACGCTCATCAAGAGAGCTTTCGATATAGCGGTAGAGCTGTTCACTGCGAATGGAAAGCTCTATTTTGTCGGCAACGTCCTCTCCGTCTGCGATTATGTCGATAAGGCAAAGCTGATTGCCGTCCTTATCGGAGTCAACAGGCTCGTCAAAGTGGATATCGTTGGCAGACTTTTTTTGGGAGCGGAAGTGCATTAGTATCTCGTTCGCTATCCTCACCTAATGTCGTATTTTCATCAGAGCTTGTCTTTGCCCGTTTTCTGTGGGATTTTTTATAGTTTGCGAGTTCGTCCTTTATATCCTGAAGTTCTACTGTTCTGTTACCAGTAAAGAATAATTTTACATTTTCGCCATCCCATTCAGCGTGTTCTATGACTTGCCGCACAGCGTAACGTTTGTCCTCAAAGGTGGTTTGGGTATCTAAGGCTGCTGAAAATTCAGATAGGCGAGTTGCAAGATCTTTGAAATTAGCAAATGCTTGCTCGCTTTGTGCGACAACTTCTTCAAGCTTGATTATTTTTGAGCTGATCTCTTTGTTGCTGTTTTCAAGCTTTCGGTATTGCTCATTAGCGTCATTGGACATTTCAGGTGACATTATACTTCCGTTATTGGCAATAAAATTTATAAGGTTCTTTTGTTTTTGTTTATTGTCGTTAAGCCTTCTTTTCATCTGCTCCAGTTCTTTAAGTACAGGCTGTTCGTCGCTTTCAAAATTGCCCTGTGCCTTTTTTAGCTGCTCTGCCAATTCAGATTTATCCGATGTAAGAGCTTTGATTTGCTCCCAGACAAGATCATCGAGAAAGTTGCCGTTTATGCGTTTCACATTGCATCTTTGTCGATTTGAGTTAAGCATCATCTTACACGCATACGCAAAGTTCCTTTCTCCACGTTCATTATAAGTTTTTGCCACACGAGGGTACATTATAGAGCCACATTTGCATCTCAGCAATCCAGAAAGCAATGCACAATGGCTACGTGGACGATTATAGTTCATATTCTTATTCTTATCCAGAATATTCTGAACCTTTACCCAATCCGATCCATCTATGACACCTTCGTGTTCACCAATAGCTACGATCCATTCATTGTAAGGTTTAATTTTATGGCTGGTATTCTTCTCTTGCTTGGTTTTATTATAAACCATCATTCCTTTAGTTCCGTCAAATTCGGTATCTTCTGCGTATATTGTCGAGCCTTTATTCTCAAAAAATTCAAGGACGGCGTTATCAGCCTTAGCATATACGGGATTACTTAGAATAACCTTTATTGCAAAACGTGTGTACTCATTACCCATTTTCGTTTTGATGTTATCATTAAGTAAGGTTGCCTGAACAGCCGTAAGGGATTCTGTTTTGAGATAAAGCTTATAAATTCTCTTGATTAGTTCCATTTCTTCGGGTACTATCTCGAGTTTTCGGGCGTAGTGCACTTTGCCCTCTTTATTAGTACTGCCGAAGGTTTCAACGCTTTTGTAACCCGTTGGAGTTGTGCCGCCGAGCCACCGACCTTTCTGTGCTAGCTCGGTCATATTATCAATAATACGTTCAGCAATTATATTTCGCTCCAGTTCGGCAAACACGGCTACAAGCTGTATCATTGCCTTATCCATAGGGCTGTTAGTTCCGTTGAGACCATCGCTGACGGAGATAAAGCGAATATTGTGTTTTTCTAAGTTGTTGAATGTATTTGTAAAATCTGACACAGATCGGCTTATTCTATCGAGCTTATAGCATATTACGCATTGGATTTTGTTATCCTCGCACATATCCATCATCTCTTTAAACTGAGGTCTGTCGGTATTGCCGCCAGAATAGCCCTCGTCCTCGAATATGATAATATCTTCCTCAGCAACGTTCATACTGCTAAGATGAAGTTTACAGCGGTCGATCTGCTGATTTATACTTTCGCCTTTTGCTGTAAACTTCGATTTACGGGCATATATGGCGTACTTCCGATTATCGCAGTCAGTATTGCTTGTACTCATATGAGGTTCTCCTTTTTTATTTTATTGGGTATCATACAGCATACCACAATAAGTGGTGTAAGTCAATAAACAATAGTCAAGTATTGAGAAAATTAATACTTGACTATTATTATCATATGTATAGTTGGGTGGTTACATTAATAAAAGACGTTATTACAAGAGTTGAGCCTTAATTCAAACTCTCAGAACCTTTTTTGGTTCGTCAGAACTGCCCCCATTTGATTTCCCTTTCGAAACCCTCCCAGTAACCTTCATTATCCCAGTCATCCCAGTGTTTGTTCTTTAGCTCATTAAAACGATCGTCATTGGGCTTAATGCTGGTAACAATAAGCTCATATGTGACACCAAACTCCCTGTCAACTATTTCATTTTCGTTATTCGGAAATTTAGCTCTTTTATATGGTATAAGAATATAATACAATTTTTCCTTTTTTCCTTTATTTTTGAAAAGCTCTCTAAGCTTATTTTGCAATATTATATCGTCAGCTTTAAGTTTCTGTGGAGAAATATTGATTACTTTTATACTTTTATCTTTATCATTGCTAACACTTCTACTTACTCGATTTCTTACAAAATAGATAAAATCAGCTTTGCTGTTGACAACAGTTTTAATAAGATTTTTGTGGTCTTCAAAAGTAAATTCTGTATTATAACCTTCACCGTCAATGTAAGGAGGATCATAAATAACAAGAGAGTTCTCCGAAAAAGCTCTTCTCCTTACCCCTATGAGCTCCTTGTAATTGTTACTCTTCAAGTAAGTATTTTTCTGATTCAAAAAAAGTGAATATTCATATATATGTCTGGCAGCATTGAGAAGAGTGTCTGTTTTTGCATTACTATTGAAATTTCCCATTTTATTCATTACGCTAACTGCATTAAGATAAAAATAATAAGTGGCATAAGCTAATGAGCTATCGTTCTTGTTATTACTATCATATAATTCTTTTATCTTTGTAAAAGTATCCTTGGAAAAATCAAGTGTTAGTATATTTGTTATAAGCCTAAATGGTTGATTCTTTACAACTTCCATCAAGTTGTAGAGCCCTTTTTGCGGCAAAGCTTGAGCCTCATCTATGCCTTGTGTTTTCTGCATATCGATCTTTGCAGCAACGTCGTCATATACATTGACATAAAGCTTATCTCCATATTTTTGAACTCTTGTGGAAATTCCAAGAGCACCAGCAAAGACATCGGCTATTCTTTCATATTTATTATCTCTTACGAGTGCCCTAATTGTATCTCTCATAATAGGGTTGAACTTATTTCCATGCAGCTTGATAGCTGGTATAGTTAGTTCATTCGATGACTTATAATGTGAGATAACGAACATAAGGCACAAATTAGCTATTTTCGATCTATCATTAGTCAGAACTATTATTTTCAGTAACTGATCTATGTCGTAAGGAATATTAACTGATACAGTTACTTTCTTCTCGATATCGTTTATGTGCCTTTTGATCCAAGGTTTACCACACAGCTTATTGTAGGCAGAAGCATATGCATCTTCAGGACTTTGACCTGTATTTTTGTAATAGAGTGGTGAGCACTCGTTGTAAAAATCACATAAGAAAAATACAAATGCCCGAATAATTATAGTTCCTTGGCGTTCTTCGCCTAACAGTTTACAAACCCTTTCAAGTAACACTTTACTTACTATAACCTTTCTAGATCCTACTTTCATCATCTTGCCCTCCAAGTATATTAATCTTGAGGGTATAGACGTATCTCATTTTTCATATACAAATCTCGATGCATACCCTCAGAAAGGTATAGATCGATCTCGACATGCAAGAAATTTATCTGAGAAATAATTTATTTGATTTCAAGCTGTAATCTCATCTGGAACAGCAAATAGTAGTAACTCGCAAGAAAAAACAACAAAACCCGAAAATATCGCCATTTTCAGGTTTTGCTGTTTTTATGTCAGTATTAATTTTATCTCGATAATTCTTTCATCGATAAGACGTGAAAAAATCGAGAACAGTAGTTAAATGAGCAATAAAAAAGCTGCCCAGTTGAAGTAAGGAGTGGTCAGTATAAAAGAATAATATCCAATTAGTGGTGCAGCAATTTTAAGATTTATAGTAGCAATCAATGTATTTTTACTATAATCTTGGCATTGCTACACTGCTAAAATTTTCGATTTTATGGTAACAATTAATGTATTTTAAACATAATATTGGGTAAGATCAAGCTATGTGAACCTCAGATTTTGTCATGGTAATTGATGTATATTTACTATGATATTGACATTTCATACTGCAAAGAATTACGATTTTATGGTACCAGTTAATGTATTTTAAATATAATATTGGGTGAGGTTAAGCTATGTAAACCTCAGATTTTATTATAGTAATTAATGTATATTTACTATAATATTGACATTGCACATTGCAGCAATTCTCGTTTTTATGGTAGCAATTAATGTATATTTATCGTGATTATGCCACAAGAATATTTGAATTTATGATAGATTAGGCTTATAATTTAAGAAAATACTTGGCACAGTTATTAAAGCTACATTTTCCTAAAGAACATTGTATATTTGCTAGTTTTGGCTTGAAATTATAAGAGATTGGGGACTACACGTTCGAGATATTGGGAGACTTTTTAGCCTATCCTACAAGGCAATAACCCGTAAATAAACATCGCAGTTAGCCGATTTTTTTGTTTAGAACAAAAAATATGGCTAGAAAAATAAAAAATTTAAGATTTTATCTGCGTACGTTCAGCTGGCAGTATCTTATACAGAAATCGAACAGCTTATATACACTCGACCGACAGACGAAAGGGCAAGAAAAAAGCCACCACGATCAGACGGTCGTAGTGGCGAACAAGATTTGGTTATGGGTAGTATTGTTTCAGAGTAAGGTAAAATCGCTTAGGAAAAGCTAATTTTTCCCTATGAGATTACAGCCAAGTTAAAATATAGCACTATGAGATACACAACAAGTTCTATATGCGGATCAAAGAAGAAGGTGCATACTAGGATATGACACTTGGAACAACTGATTCAAGTATGTCAACTAACTCCAGTATCACATCAAGGGGTGGTTGGGTGGGATAAGAAAAGACCTACTCCTTAGCCAAGCCTGACAGGTACGCAGCTAAGAGTTTCTTATCACTAGCAGAAAGCCTATCGTACTTGGTGAGTATCTCAGCTTGTTCATCAGAGAGCTTGACAACGTGGGAGACAGGCTGCTCTAGGGTATCGTCTTTGAAGAAGTCCGACATAGATACGCCGAGACCATTACAGAGTTTCATTAGGGTACTTACAGTTGGCATTGTATTTCTTATGAAGATATTATTCAGACTTGAGTATGGTATATCAGACTCTTTGGCTAGCTTATAAATGCTCCAGTTATAGTCAGTGAGGTACTTGCGAAGTTTTACGAGTATCCAGTTTTCATTAATCATTTGGGTATCTCTCCTGTCAGTTTCTTTAACTTTGCTTTATATTATTATTTTAAAGAAACAAGATAAATAATTGAAGATGTAAATATGAGTTGTATATTTCAAATAAAATTACTCATATGAGAAATTAATTATTAAGAAACTGTTGACTTTAAGTAAGAAAAATGTTATAATAAAGATCAAGAAAAATTTTTCTGAGAAATGTGGAACTTTTTCTGCACCTCGATTGTCTATATATACAGAGAGCAAGAGGTGGTCAGATGAATGAAGAAGTTCTCTGCAAGATCTTTGGGAAACTTGCTGATGGGTATCAGCTGACCCAAGATCAGCAAAAGGCATTGTTTAGGAAAATCATTGAAGATGGGAGTAGTTTAGAAAATGAAGGAAGAAGTGGATTACACCGAAACGGTGGAGAAAGTGAAACAAGGTGATCAGCAGGCTAAAGAAGTGCTGTACACAGAAACTTGTCAGCATATGTTTTTCCTTGCTAAGAGCATCGTCAAAAGTGACGAGGAAGCAATGGATATTATCCACGACAGCTACATATGTGTATTTCAGAAATTAGACAATATAAAGAACTTATCCGGTTTTAAGTCTTATCTGAGAACAACAGTAGTAAACAGATGTAAGAATTATCTTAGTAAGAAAAAGCCTTTATACCTGTCAGATATGACAGAGGACGGCGAGGATTTCGAGCTTGAGGACATTGACGGCGAGATACCTGATGAGCTGCTTGAAAACAAGGACGTTATCGAATGTGTACGCAGGGTAGTTGAAAGCCTGCCTGAGGAGCAGCGTATGTGTGTAATACTCAGGTATTACGATGAAATGAGTTTGCAGGAGATAGCAGACACACTTGAAGTTTCTTTGGGTACTGTAAAAAGCAGGCTCAGCAGAGCGTCTAAGAAAATGCGTGACGAGATAGAACGCCTTGAGAAAGAAGAGAACAAGAAGTTCAGATGTATCATTCCGTTCTTCTGGCTCAGAGCTGGTCTTGAGGGTATGGAGAATGAAACTGATGTGCCTAAGGCACTTGAAGTAAAATTATTTGGAAAATCTATTAGAAGAGGGGTATCAAAAATGGCGAGAAACATTATTGTTGCGGCAGCAGCTTTGGCGATAGCAGGAGGGGTATATCTTACTGCTTGCGGAAATGACGAGGGCAAGAAAGACACAACAAGCAGCCTTGCGGACACAAGTTCGGTATCTTCCGCAGCTGAGGAAAGCAGCTCTGAGGCTGAGGTAAAAGAGCCTAAGGTGTTTGAATGCGAGCTTGAGACAGGCAGCGAAATGACCGCAGCTGAACTTGCTGCTAAACTGAGCGATGATAAGATAGACACAGCTGCATTTGCCAGCGGCGAAGAAAAGATCGCACTTGACAAGTTGGGCGTACAAAGCGTTTCACTTAACATCAAGCTTGCCACAGGTGAGGAGGAACTCTGGAACATCACAGTAACGGTAGTTGACAGTGAGAAGCCTAAATTCACGGGTATCAAGGAGAAGTATGAAATAACGGAGGGTGATAAGCTCCCAGATTTCAAGAAAGGGGTATCCGTGAAGGACAATTATGATGAGAGTGTGGAGTTCACAGCGGAGCTTGACGGTAAGGCAAAGAAGTCTGATTACAAGGCTGGAAAATACACTATCACTTACAAGGCTAAGGACAGCAGTGGCAACGAAGTGACTGCTACATCAAAGCTCGTCATCAAGAAAAAGCCTGCGGAAAAGAAGGACAAGAATGTCGAGGAGACCTCTGACAATAATAACAACTATAACAATGGCGGAGATAACTACAGTAACAACAATGGTGGCAACTCCGATAACAACAACTGGAGCAACGGAGGTAACGGTGGCAACTCCAATAACAATGGCGGAGGTAGCTCAAATAATAATGGAGGCAACGGTGGTAACTCCAATAACAATGGCGGTGGCTCTAGCAACAATAATGGTGGAGGTAGCTCCAATAACAACGGCGGAGGCTCTGGCGGTGGTGACTCTTGGTCTTGGAAAGATGAAAATGGAAATTGGCAGAGCGGCACATTTGAAGAAGGCAAGACACCAAATGGAAATGATTACGGCACGGGTACTCAGATGTGGGGTGACCCGTTTGGTTTGGGATATGAGTATCCCTACTTTGTTTACCCTGATGGCTCAATAACAGGGTTTTAATTTGTCAATGAGTTAGTCATATCTACCTCAGATTAAACGTATCAACAATGAGAGCGATTTCTTTCAAAGAGTTCGCTCTCTTTTCTTTAAAGAGAGGATTTGAAAGCATGATAAGTTACGATAAGAAAACGAGACATCTGATAGTATCATCAGGAGAAGCAGTAACCTTTGACATACACTTAGAGGAACATCCATAACAGACAAGAACGGGTAGTCAGTGCATTAGGAATGACACGGTAAGATAGGTTCTAACTACCTGATAAGTTATTGATTTTCACTAAGAAAAATGTTATAATATATAAAATGAAACGGACGGAGTGGTTATAGTGGGAGCTACTTTAAAAGTTGTGCAGACAAAACGATTTATGTATGATGTATTACTTGCTCGTTTACACGCTTTAGATATCTACGCTAGTAAATCTAATGATGTTTATGAAGATAGTTGCATAGCCATTTTGGGGGTGCGACAAATCGGTAAGACTGTACTTTTAAAGCAGTTGCATAATGCCGCACCAGATATATCCGAGTACAGAGATTGTTCTGAGCTGTCTGAGAGTTTTGACTTTGAAGAGTACTTGCAGGCATTAACAGCTTCGGGTGTAAAGCACTTGTTTCTTGATGAGGTTTGCAAGATACACAGAGATATGGTGGCTGATTTGGTTTCCTTTATAAAAAATGCCAGTGCCTTTATGAGCGTGACTTTTACTGGCAGTACCAAGCAGGCTGTCGAGGCATTGAGTGCAGATGTCTGTCGGGGTATCTCTGTGGAGTTGCCACCGATAATGTATATTGAGCGATTAGCTTGGTCACGGTCAAGAGAGGTTTGCTCTTTGACAGGAGAGGACTTATTGGGTATGTCATCGATAGACGCTTTTGCAAGTTATCTGAATGTGAATAAAGCCGTTGAAGAAGCTTGTCTGAGTAACGACTTGTGTGCAAAGTCAGGCTATTGCTATCAATTTGTGAATGATTGTGGGTACGGAAAAACCGATGAGTTAGACGTAGCGTATATGACAGGTTTCTATATTGGCAGTAGAAAAGGCGGCATAGAGGCAAAGTGGCGACCGTATAGTGAAGTTAATAATATGAATGATTTGTCAAGATGTATTAAAATCGCTAAAGAGTTAGAATTAAACGAATTAGCGGTATCGTGTACAGACAAGAACTGGGTAGTTCCCTCTGTTTTAGTTAAGATTGGGGCGAAAGACCACATAGAGACAATCGTATGCCGTGCAGATTTACTGCATTTAGCACTAGAGTTAGGGTACATTGATGTTCAGAAACGTGGCTCTTGTTACTCCACTAAGACGGCTTTAGAATTGATGAGACATTTTGGTTTGGATAAGACGATTGAATGAGAATAAGAGGAGAGTACCTGTAATGGCGGGTATCTCTCCTCGAATTATAGCTAATATAGCGGTGGTCTGTATGAGAAGTTATTGATTTTCACAAAGAAAAATGTTATAATAGTATTAGTAATAAGAAGGAGGTTGTACCGATGAAAATAACGAGAGTTAAGTTTTCAAATGGGGATACGGCTGGGTTTCTCTTTGGCACAGATTATGCTGGGTATAGAACAGTTTTAACTTCTGCATCCAGTATAGAGGGATTGACTGTAGATAAACGGGGAAGAATACGTTCGACGAGTGGTACACTTCCTGAAATGACAATGAGGCAGTATAATTCTTTACGTAGTAAGAGTTTGAAGGAAGAAAACCCGATAACTAGAGATATTCAGACTAGCTTTGTCACTTGGAAACACAATTCACCTAACACCGTGCTTTATCTTAGTGGAGCAAGACAGGTTGGCAAAACTACTGAGTTAAAGAAATTCGCATATAGTAATTATGAGCAGGTATTATATGTAGATTTATCACAAGAGCAGATAAGGACGGCTTTTGAGGGCATTATTTCTGAGATTAAGGTGCCGTTTTTGGCGTTGAACCTTTTTATCACGATTTCGCTAGGAGAGCGTTATTTTTGGAATGCCCCTAGCACGATATTGTTGATAGATGAGATACAGGAAAGCCCTACAGTATATAATTATATTCGTAGTCTATTGTCTTTAAAGTGTCATGTAGCAGTAACGGGGAGCTACCTTGGGCGAGTTATTATGTCAGATAAGTTTTTTGTGCCTGCTGGCTCGACCTACGACTTAGAGTTACAGCCCTTGTCCTTTAAAGAGTTCTGCCGAGCGTTCAATGCAGAGACTACTTTGGATAAGATTGACGTGTTTGGAAAGTCAGATAATAATGATTATGTAACTTTGACTCAGCTGTATGAGTTACAACTGAGAATAGGAGGGTATCCTGCTGTCGTACAAGCGTATAAACAGACTGGAGATGTAGATAGTTGTATTAGGCTTATTGCTAATCTGTTAAGCAGATTTACGGATGAGTCCTCACGATATTTTACAGATGATAAAAGCAAATTGATTTTCAAGAATGTGTATCGTGCAGCAGTATTCGAGCAATTATCGGAAAAGAAGGGTACTGCTAAGCTGATGACGGACGAAATTACTAATTTCGTAAAACAGGATACTAAGCTCCCTGTGTCAAGAAACGAGGTCAATTCAGCCATTAGTTGGCTTGTTTATAGCGGAGTATTGGGGTACTGTGACTTATATAATAATGGTGACGTAGCACAACTCTTGCAGGCACGTAGGCTTTATTTTCGAGACTGTGGTTTGTTGAGCTATCTTATAAGGTTGCACGGAGTGGATGTCGCATCTGCTAAGGGATTACTTGCAGAGACTTTTGTTTATAATGAGTTGTATCGACTGCATAAGAAGGCAGTACCGATAGTGGCAAATCCTGTTCCTTGCTGTTCCGTGAAAAATCAGTATGAGTTGGATTTTCTGCTGGTAGAATGCTTGACTGGAAAAAAATTTGGTATAGAGGTTAAGAGCAATAAGGGTACTGCTCCTAAGTCATTAAGTTATTATGAGGAGAACGGCTTGATAGATGTTGCAGTTATAGCGGAGAGAACCAGAGGCGGCAAGAGTGAGAACAGAAATAGCATACGTATTCCAATCTATACTGTTGCCGAGAAATTTCCTTATATCTGAGTACGAGGAGGTATAGCAGTGTTACAGATTTATTCTTTGGTAGACGAGAGTAAAAGAAAAATAGGGTATCGTTTAAAGACTGATATTGGTGCTTTTGATATGCCAATACAGCTTGAGCCTGTTGGTGGTTTTAATAACATTGCTGGGCAGATAGAGGTGCGAAAGGACTCTTTTGGGGATTATGCATCTGCCGAGGAGTATGGCTTGTCTAAGGACAAGAAAATACCCAATTTAGGTGCGAGTGAGTATCTGAAGAACTTGGTAACGCAGCATATAGGGGGTTCTGGCGTTAAGTTAGGGTTTCGTGTATTTTTAGGCGATAGGCTCGTGAAGGAGACGTCGAGGTATTCGGGTCTGGGTACTCGTGATTGTTTTGAAGATTTATCGACATGGTTGAGAGATGCCGATGCTACGCCGAATACAATGATTTTATTTGGTATGCGTAGAACGGGTAAAACTGTTCTTTTGTATCAGTCAATGCAGATGTTGTTAGATGAGGGCGTTCAAGCCAATGAAGTGGCGTATTTCACTCTGAGAAGGGATAAGATTGATACTGAGGAGCTATTAGCCTATATCCAGACATTGATTTATGATTTAGGAGTTAAATACATTTTCATAGACGAAGTTACCTTTCTAGTTGACGATATGTCTGGTTTATCGGCTTTGTACGATGAGTTTGGTGGTAGTGATGCGAAGTTTGTGTTATCGGGTACTAATACGGCGGGGTTCTTGCCTGTACTTGATGAGTACCTATACGACAGAGCTTTGTGCCTGTCTACGAGCTATATTTCTTTTAATGAGTTTAATAGACTTTTACAGCAAGGAGAGAATGACGTTAAGTCTTATATAGCTCTTGGTGGCGTTTTTAAGGAAACAGCTAGGTATGTTTCAAGACTGAGTAGTTCAAGTAGTAGAAAAGAAACCCCAGAGGGGTATGTCAGAACGGCTATTACACGGAATATTTGCGGCTCGTTAGAGCACTCTAGGCTGTTGAGAAAGGCTTATCCTGAAATTTCATCGCTAGTGCTTTCTTCAAGGGTATCTGAGGTAGACACATTATTCTATAAATGGCTCGAGATGTATTCAGAGCCATTGACTTTAGATATTTTGCAAAGTGCTTTATCTGTGGAGTCTTTGTCAAAGGCTGCGAGAAACTTGCGAACTCATGGCAGTTTAACTTTGTACAAGTACAGAAAAGACTTGGCGGACAAGATAATCAAAAGATTGGATTTACGAGAGCATACTGTATACAGCGAGAGTTTATTGTCTGAATTAAAAGAACTCTTGTCACAGTTAGAGTGCATGAAGGAAGTATCTGAGGGTATGTCTTTTTTAGTTCCGTTACAGTTGAAGGTTGCTCTGCTTGATAAGATTGTGCAGTTCGGCAAAGAAGAATATAATGCTTTGCAAAAGGAACATCCTGATTTAGTAGGTTGGGAAGTTGCCGAGAAGTCTATAAGAAGCACAGCATCAGGGGTACTTTTTGAAGACGTTATCTACCTGTCTATGATAACTTATCCTGTTCGGTTTAGGAAATACAGAAACAAAAAAGGCGAGGAGATAGACGTAGTTTTCGATAATGGCAATCTGTGCGAGATTAAGGTAACGTCTAAGCCTAGCTTAGCCGATTGTCGTTGGTTGACAAAGAAGAGTATTTGGGAAGACTTGGGCTTTTCTGATAATGGGGTATCCTTGTATTTGATAAGTTCCTGCAAAGAGAATAGAATACTCAGGGGTACTCGTGAGGACGTTTTAAATGCTGTAATAGCGAAGAGACAAGCAGTTAATCCTAATTGGAAGCCACAACCAGATTTACTCGCTGAGTTAGAGAGTTCAAAGAATGATAATTTTATCTATAATATTCAGTGCATAAGTGCTGAGGAGTTCTTGTTGAATTTAAGCAAGTATGCTGTGGATGGGGTAGATGCAACGAATTATTTTGATTAACACATCCTATACAGAGAGCAATTTCTACAATAGAGATTGCTCTCTTTTACTTATAGTTGCAAATAAAAGATTTGTATGCATACTAAAATTCAAAGATGACAGCAATCAAACCAAGTCCTGCTCATGAAAACGCCTGCATACAGAGTTTTGCTCGAAAAGGGTGTTGAGTAAGTGCGATTATTCGCTGAGCTTCGTTTTACCCCTGTTTTCAGAGCGAGCTGTACCTATTCATTTGGTGCATAAAATACCCTTAGATTTTCGAGTCAGATTTCTCAAATATTTTTGAGAAATGTTTGTATTCTCATCCACAAAATAATTTTTGCAGATTATAGATATTTTTCATTTCGGTGCGTTAGTCGTTTGAGCCTAAACTAAACGTTATGTATCCGAATGTGAATAACCTGATTTGGGGAGACGTAGTAGTTTCGTCGTATTCGGGTATCACGATTTTGTATGATAATTAGAAAAGGAGGAAAACACTTTGAGTAAGATGAAAAAGAAAAGAGCAGTCAGCTTACTTCTTTGTCTGGGTATCGTAGCTACAATGTCATTCGGTTCGATGTCGGTAAGTGCAGATAATATGCCTTACACCGATGAGCAAGTAATTGACACATTGTATGAGAATGACTACATAAAAGCAGACGGTAAATCGTATACAATCAGTAAAGACGGTTATTACCTGTTTCTTTCTAGGGAGAACGCTACCGAAGACGGAAAGGCAGATTGGTATGATGTATTCGCTGATAGTGCTGAGCCTAAAGCGGATTTTACTGAGTTGCTTGATGGTTTTAAGCATTACTCTGTTGGAGATACGTTAAATTATAACGAAAAAACGGCTCATGTTCCTGCTTATATGCTTTATAAGGCAAAGGAGACTGATGAGTATACTGCTTTCGATGTATCTTTGGGGCAGCCGTTGAGTGACCCTTATGCTGATGCCAGTATGTTTAATTGGGAGTTCACTGAAGCCACTGAGGATAAGGCGGTAGTGCATATAAAGGCTGAGGCACGTGGAGGTGCTGAGCTTTCAACTTATACCCTACGCTTGAATGGAGAGCTGTATGGTGATTTGTCACCTGATGCTGAAAATGCAATCCCAGTAGGGGTATCTTCTTATGAGTTTGATATTCCGTTGTATGATAACGGAGAATACACTTTGTACATGACAGATACTTTCGGTGTTACTGAAAATGCCACTTTTACTGTTGATTGCATAAACGAGAATAAGCAGCCAGACCCAGATGCGGATAAAGATGATTTACCGCAGATGAGTTATTTCCTTTCTACGAATGATACGGGGTTATCTCAGTCAGACAGTCTGGTATTGATTGTTACAACAGATAAGGCTTGTACGATTTACGGTAATGGCTTTACGGCACAGGACAATACAACGTCAGCAGAGTTCCAGATATTCAAGAATGGCGTGTATAAGTTCTTTGCAGTAGACCCTAACACAGATGCAACAAGTGAGCTTTCAGTAACAGTTACAAGTTTCGGCGATGGTTCTTTTGATTTGCCATCAGATGATACAGACGGTAACGATAATCCTGTAAACCCGAGCAATCGTGATAACTACTGGCAGGACTTAGTTGAGAATGGTGACCTGTCTGTGGATGGAAAACTTATTGATTTAGTTGCACTCAACATCGATGAAGACGGCAATGTTACTTCAAAGAATAATAAGTCAAATCCATCAGATAAATTAGGGGTACTCCCTCAGACGGGTATCACATCTTGGGTAGTGGCTATAGGCTGTTCGCTTTTTGCAATTATAGCGGGTACTTTCCTTATGTTCCGTAAGGGAATATTTAAGAAGCTCTCGAGAAAAGGAGGTAAATAACAATGGAAAGTCGTTCTTTTAAATCGAGATTTATATGCGGTATGGTATCTGGCGTTATGGCATTAACAGGAGCTGTATCCATTCTTCCAGTTCTCACGAGCGAGCAAAATGCTATTGTGGCGAGTGCTATCAGCGGTGGCTCAGGTGGTGGAAACGGCGGTAAAGGTGGAACTCCAGGTTCTCTTTCCAGTGGTGAGTTTGCCAATGTAGGCGGCACCCCGTTGGGTGTGAGAGTATATCTTGCACCTAGAAAGCTGTTGTATGGTGATACATACAAAGTGCAGGATAGAGTTGTTTATACAGGTAATTTAACCTCTGATGCAATAAAGTCTAATTTGCACTCACAAGTCAGAAATGCTTACTATGCAGTATCAAAGGCATCTTACAATAACAAGGTATCTGCTTTGTGGTCGGTTAGGGGTAAGCTGAACAGGGATAATAACAATAATTATTATCGAGGTGCAGGTGTCAACTATCAGTTGAAGGACTATTACTCTGTTAATAGGGGTATGTACAAGGTAACAAACAAAGATACTTTTGACTTTTCTGCTGTTTTGCCGAGTAACGTAGCAAAAACTTGTCCAAGGTGGGGTACTCACGGCAGTTTGGGTTCAAACTTTGAAGCGAAGTGTGAAGACGTAGCAAGCTGGGCAAACAACGTATTTAGAACTGATGATAATTTAGATTATTTTCTGAAAAAGTATACAAAGTTGCTTGGTGAGGATGCTGAGGGTTTACCTCAGAACGTGGTTGAATTTAACAGAGATTCGAAGTGGGTTCTTATTGTCGAGCCAGTATATTGTGTAACAATGGGTGGCACTTATTTGGCTATTTCAAATCAGGATTTGATTAATGCTAATAAGGCTCACATACACTGGTGCAGTTCGTGTGCAGCCCCAGGTTACATAGGAAATACAGGTGCAACAGCCGCTGCTTTGAGCAGAAAATTTTACGCTAAGTATCAAACTCAGTTAGGCAAGGAGTTTAGTGCTTCGGGGAAGGATGACTTAGCTGGTTTTGGTGTTTATTGGGGCAGACCGCTCTTAATGCTGACTGGGGGTTCAGATGCCAAAGCAGCCACTCATATAACATACTATTCAACAGATGGTACTCCGACCTACGATGAGGTGCATAACTCAACAGGTTGGTCTGGTGACCTTAAGGTTAGGCGTTCATCTGTAGTAGCCGATAATGCAAGTGTTAAGCCAGCGGTATCAACTACCAAGAAGGATAGCTTGAATATAGCGATAACAAATAAGGGTGCATCGAAAGATGATACCTACAAAGTCCTCAAAACAGGGTACGATGAAAGGAACGCTGTTCAAAACGTGAAGTTCTTCTCTTTCGGTGATACGCTCCGTACAGATTTGGCAAAATCGGGTATAGCTAAGAAATCAAGCGAGTTAGATAAGAACATTACCTCGAAGTACAGTCATAAGGAAGTTTCATATAGACTTCTTACTGGTCATGCTCCACTCGGTACGGTAAGTGACGATTACATTAACGCAAGCTCAAATGGTATGTTGAGTTTCGGTAAATCGGGTACATCAGGACACGCAAATCTTGTAGGCGATATTTGGAGCAATACAAAGGACTCAAATTACTATCTCAGAAAGGCAAATGCAGCTGAGGTTGCATTACCTGCTTGGACGGGTACTAACAACTTAAATGCTTTGAAGAGCTTTACAAATGTAGCTTCAGTTTCAAGCAGCAATTATCCAAACTTTACAATGAAAATCACGAAAACTGGTCTTTCAGGTGGTTCGGGTAGTAACATTGTTCTGGGTAATAAGTACAATTACGTTTTGAACAACAGTAACTTATCTGCCGATAAGACTGGTACAAACAGCTCAGGTTTGATGGATGCAAATGCAGACAAAATTTCAAGAGAGATTACAGGCTCTAAGAAGTCAGCGACCGTATCATATCTGCTTAAGGAAAAAGACTCTTCGGGTAATCTGGCTTCAAAGGAGTATGACGCTAAGGGCATAATGAGCTCGTCAGATGCAAATAACATTATTGCTAATACAACAATGCTTGCTCTGGAGAACTCAGAAATTAAACGTGCATCTAATAAGTCACTTGATTTGAGTACAAAGGGTACTCAAAAGATTGGTTTGTCAGTCGCTGTTCTTGCAAGAAAGCACCCAGTTCTCTCAACTGTTAAGGGTGTTGTTGTAGATGAGAATGGTACATCTCATAACATGACTGTTAATGATAACAAGTCAGGTAAGGCGAGTGTCAAGTATGACATGACAGCTACGGGTAGTTTCAATGTGAGTGGCTCTAAGGCATGGGCAAACGGAGATGATGGTGTAACCTATATGTTTGCTCTTCCGAAGTCTTACACATCGAAGAGCTACAAGGGTCTGGATGACTTAGCCGAAAAGGTTTCTAAGATTGCAAACGACAACAATGGAGCACTGAATACGGTAAATGCTTACAATCAGCTCCATAACTTGTTCATGAATATTTCAGGAGCAAGCTACGGGTATCAGACAGGTAGTTCAAACGGAGCTGTCTTTGATATGCTGGACTCCAGTAAGGATAAGTACAGTTTCACTGTAGGTGCTATTGGTGGTTCTACTGATAATAGCGGTGAAGGCAAAATAGACGGGTACGATATCCTGATATACAGAGATGAGCGTGTTGGAAAACCTCAGCATTTTGATGTTGAACTTCCTGAGTATTATCTCAATTACAACTATCCAACTCTGTTCGGTACTCAGAATGGTGTTGTTGCTAAGCTCTCATCTGCTTTGAGTAACAGTGCCGCTTCTATTAGCTATACTGACAACAAGTCTTATAGTGGCGATTTGATTTCTAAGAACAAATCACAGAATTATCTGTTGTTCAATCCTATGAAGACCAGTGGAGGCTCATATGTTTCTGGTGCATTGTTTGCTCTGGAGCAAACAAATCCAAAGCAGTTTGCAACAGCTAAAAATGTAGGTGCAACCCACAGTATGAACCTTACAAGAGAGTTCTTTGGCGAGACAAAGACCATATCTAAGTTGAGCACAAGAAACAAGGGTCTGCTTGGAGGCTATGCAGATAACAGTATCTCAAACGCATATGTAAAGAACGTACTTAAGTCGGGTACAGGAGTTAAACCTACGGCTTCATCTCAGGGTACTAGCGGAAAGAGCATTTACTTACCGAAAACAGGTAATGACTCATTCTTCTGGGCAGCTAAGACGAGCATCACAACTGGAGATAATGCTTTCTTGTCACCTTGGACAACTGGTGAAAGAGCGAATAAAGCAGGATATACCGTAACTGAAAAAGCTAAGTCTTACACGCCAAACGATAGAGGTATTTCTGAAAACGATAAAAAGGGTATTACTTCTGTATCTAAGGGAGATAAGACTTATGGTATTTCAACCATAAAGGGCTTTGATACGGCAACTAAGTTCTATCCAGAAGTTACTATGGTAGCCCATGTTCCTATGACGGGTAGTGTTTCTGAGGTTTCCAACGGCAAGCAGAAAGCAATGTATGTTCTACCTCTTTACGTTATGGGAGATAAGGTTAGACAGGTAAAGACTTCAGCAATGTATACTATGACCTTGGTAAATGGTGATAGTGAGGACAATTACAAGGGTACTTTCGCAGGCACATTTGCTACTGGTTCTATAAAGAACGGCTTAGATAAGATTAAGGTTGACGGTTCATATCTGCCTGTCACATACAGCGGTACTGAGGTAAATGTTGCAACTAATCTTGATAAGACTGGCTTAGTATTCAATGGGTTTGTATTAGACCTGATGGATAAGAAGATTGATACAGAAATGTGGTCAGGTTCTAAAAAGACAAGTGCAGCCGATGTTCTTGGCGATGTAGACCTCAAGACAGAATGGGGTAACACATCTGCTACTGTTACTAAGGGCTTTGATGATTTCGTATCAAGCATAAAAGATAATCTGTATGCGGGTATCTATCTGAAAACATCTGACACTAAGACAGGCAAGAGGGTAAACGGAACATATTGTTTCGGTACACAGAAGAAGAGTATCGTTAAGAAAACCAGTGGCTCTACAAAGATTGTATCATACAATATTAAGGTTAAAGACGGTGATATTGTAAAGGATACAACTTATACAGAGTTGATAAAGGCAATCGCAACAGCCTATGGCGTAGGAACTGAGGATGCTGAGAGATTGTTCAACAATTCGGGTATGGTTCAGAGCTTGGTAAAGGCAGTCGAGACCAGATACAATAAGGATAATGGCTCAGCTGTTATGGATGCAGATGTAAATGCAACTACTAGCAACAAGTACAATATCTATAAGAAGGGCACAAAGTGGTATGACGAGGAAGTCAATTACTTTGTAATTCGTCAGTATACAACAGACACTTATGAGCTTAACGACATCTCCGTAGGTTCAAAGCTCGCATATGATGCAAGTCCTAGCGGTAAAGACTCTGGCATAATTGATGCTGGTTATCGTGGCGACTGGTACTATATGCTGGGTATCGAAAGCGGTAAGGTAGACGGTCTTGATTCCGTATCCTTTGATGGTAAGGATGTTAAGACCTTGGAGAGAGCTGCAAATAAGGCAAATACCCCGATAATAATTGATGGGGTACGCCTTAAGGGTGCATCTTTCATACTCGGTGACGAGACAACTAATTCGATGAAGAACTAACACTTAAGTTAGATTTCTCCTATACATCATCGTGAAACAGAGAACGCAGTTGAGCGGTAAATTTCCGCTTAGCTGCGTTTTCGTTTTTTTACAGAAGGTGAAATAGTAATTTTCATGGCATTTATAACCTTTACTTGACTTTTTAGGGAAGATGTGCTATGATTATACATATTAGTGTTTAGAAAGGATAATAAATATGGAATGGGAAGAGTTCTGCTTTAAGATTTCTAACATGCTTAGATATTGTGAAAAAAAAAATCAATTAAATTGTGAGGCGGACAAAATAACATACATTATTGAAAATGTAAAATATACATATACAATTGATGAGTTTGAGGGACTGAAAAAGCTTGCAGAACAATATGAATTTGATAATTATGCAATTTATAACGGGCATGAGTATGAAACTATGGTTAACGTTGTTGATTCTTATTCACGAAGGGCATTCTCAGCCCCTTTTGAAGACAGGTTGTTAGATCTTTCAATAAGAGATGAAACCTCTCATATTGATTATTCATTTAGGGAGATTTCAAATGAGTTGATATGGCATATTATCAAGCATCATGATGTATACAATAGAAGTATAAGATTTCCGTATATATTTTTTGAAAAAAGGCTAGCAACACAAGAACAAAAAGATATAATTAGTATTATTAGATTACTTATAAGGCTACCCTTTGTCGTTTTTGTTAAATCAGATTCAGTAATGCCAAAAGAAAAATTGAAAAAAAGCATGGAATCATTTCTTTTCAATATTGCGTACAATTTTGACTATGTTTTAAAACCTGTAACAGAAATCGAAGATATATTTCCTAAACGGATACATAAGACTCAAAATAGAGCTAAAGATCCTGAAGAACTCGTTGCTCCGCAACTATTATACAATGAGGAATTACTTGAACAATATTATATGGCATTGACCTCAGATGATCCTTTTGTTGAATTTATAGCTTATTATCACATAATGGAATATTTTTTCGAACGAGTTTATAATGAAGATATTTGTACAAAAGTTAAGCAACAGATCCAGCATCCTGGTTTTTCTGTAAAACGAGATAAAGATATTGTTAAAGTTGTAGATATGATTAAGCGTATGACAAAACAAAGCAATGAAAATTTCCAAGGCTCAGAAATAGAAGCATTGGCGTTAACAATAAACAAATTTGTTGATATTTCAGAATTAATAGCTAATTTAACAGATTTTGATCCGTCGATTGTAGATTATTACAAAACAACAGAGGTAAGTTTTTCAAATGGAGATGCTGTCGATTTGAAAGATAAAACTAATCAAAAACTATGTAAAAAAATAGCGAATCGAATTTATAAAACACGTAATGCTTTAGTACATAGCAAATCTAATGATTATATTGCTAAAGAGCGAGGAATATATAAGCCATTTAAAAATAACAAAGAGTTGTCAAAAGAGATTCCGTTAATGAGGTATATTTCAGAGGCTATAATTATTAAATCGGCAACTTAATTGTAAATATATAAAAACAGCTGATGTGTATGTAATAATATAACATCAGCTGTTTTTTATTTTGCTAAAGAAATGATTATTCGTTTTGATAGATTAACATATTGACAATTTAAGAGAGTCATATATTTCAGATCATATTGAATTTTTATAAGAATAATGCTATACTACACCAACGGTAAACGCAGCGGTTTTGACCAATTTATGGATGATTTACCCTGTGGATAGCGTTGCCGCACACGTCTTCACAAACGCCGTGTGTGGGGTTGCGGCTGCTTCGCCGTCAAACTACTCTACCCGCTTGGTGATGGGGCGTTACAGCGGCGTACAGTGTGTTCTGTGGCGAATGGCTTCGTTCACTGCTAACACGGGTATCAATTCTGGGCGGGGTACGGAATTATTAATGGATCGGGGGTGATTATACTTGAGATTGTCGGAAAAAATGCCATCGCAAAAACTTAAAGTCGGTAGTAAGTTTATATATAAATGGATCGATAACGAAACTCTTTTGGTGGCAGAAGCAATCCATAAATATCCGTATGGTATGCTGTGTCAGTTGTATCGTGCAAAGAGCAAGAAAGATGGCAGCATAGAGATTGAAAAACCTTTGTTTAAGGCTTTCGTCTAAATACAAGGAGGTATTCGTTATGTCGAAATTATACATCTCAGATTTGCATTTAGGTCATAAGAATGCTATAGTGCACGATAACAGACCGTTTGCCGATCTTGACGAAATGCACTCCTCAATTATCGCAAACTGGAATAATGTTGTCAAGGAAGAGGACGAAGTATACATACTTGGTGACTTTGCGTGGAAAAAATCAGTCGCTAATAAGATACTTCCACAGCTTAAAGGACATAAGTTCCTTGTTCGAGGCAATCACGACAAAATAAATGATGAGATAAGAGCGTATTTTGTGTGGATAAAGAATTATTCGATAATAACTGATGGCGAAACCGAGTTGGTACTTTCACATTACCCTATTGCTCATTGGTATAACCAGTACCGTGGAGCTGTGCATTTGTACGGTCATGTCCATAATTCGAAGGACTATAAAGCGTATTTGCAGTATTCAGATATATGCAGTAAAATGGGTATTCCTTTTGAAAGCTATAATGTCGGCTGTATGCTGCCATATATGGGGTATTCCCCTAGAACGCTGGAGGATATAAGGAGAAACATAAAATGATTTTGATAACAGGCGATATACACGGCAGTCACGATATTTCAAAGCTTGATAATACCAAAAATCCGATTTTTAAGAAACTGACTAAAGAGGATTATCTCATAATCTGTGGAGACTTCGGATTGGTGTGGTATAATGATATGGCAGATACGTTGTGGAGAACGTGGCTTGATGAGAAACCCTTTACTACTCTTTTCGTTGATGGAAACCACGAAAACTTTGATCTGCTTTATGAGTTTCCAGAGGAAGAATGGCACGGCGGAAGAGTTCACAAAATCTCAGACAGCATACTCCACCTTATGCGAGGTCAGCTGTTCGATCTTCAAGGCAAAAGCTTTTTCACAATGGGAGGCGCCGAAAGCCACGACAAGGCTCATCGCACGTTAGGTCGCAGCATATGGCTTCAAGAGCTGCCAAGCGATGAGGAGTACGCTAATGCTTTGACTACGTTGGAAAAATGCAATTACAATGTTGACTATGTTATCACACATTGTGCTCCTACTGATATTCAGAATGAAATAGCTGAGGTCAAGCAAAATTTCACATATACTGATAATCGGCTTACTAAGTTTTTCAGCGATATAGAACCCAAGCTCCAGTACAAGCGTTGGTTTTGTGGTCACTATCACAGAAACTATGTAAGTCAGATTAACCCAAATTTTGAGATACTTTTTAATAAAATAGTTAAATTGCCTTAATGGGCAAAAAGCGTTCCTTGCTGTAATTGACATTGCAGCAAGGAACTATTTTTTCAAAATGAGATGGACTGAAACTCTTTTAAGTCAAACTTTGTTTGAAACAATATAGACTTACGATTATTTTCAGATAGACTATAATCAAAAATAGACTTATGAGGTGGTTAAAATGGCACTTGTAGATATAATCAATTTACCAAAATACTATGTTTGCAAAAATAAAGAAACTGATGAAATGTTCGTTTGCTATGTGAATGGCAGCTGTCACATTCCAGAACCTACAGGCGATAGTGTTCGCTCGTGTATGCCAACGAGTAATTGCAAAGGAAAAGTGGTTTATAAGATAGATGCTGAGGATTTGAAAAAACTTGATAAGATGATCCTAAGAGCCGTATTTGCAGGCGTTACAGTATACAAATTCGGTAATAACGGTATTGAGCTTGTAGACGGCACTTGTTTTATCAATAATGGTAAGGCGGTAATACCAAAACCAATTACTCACATAGGCAGCAATCCTTTTGGTGCGGCTGCAAAAGAATTGAAGACACTTCAGCTGCCATCATCATTGCTGACTATTGATTATTTTGCATTTCATCAATGTGAGGAGCTTTCCGTGATCGTTTTATCAGAGGGTATCAAGGAAGTAAACTTAGAAAAGTTTTGGAGATGTAAAGGTTTGCGAGAGTTCTATCTACCCAGAAGTATTACTAGAATAAGCTGTAATAATTTGACTCATGATGAGTTGAAGAGAGCATTCAAGAAGTGTGTGTTCTGCGTTTATAAAAACTCTGAGGCTGAGAGGTTTATTGATTTAGTCGAACTGAAATATAGACTAATAGATGAAACAAGCCCAACTTGATCTGTTTTCAGTTGTTCTTAAACGCATTATCAGCTTATAACGTACAAACTTTCTCCAATGGTCTGTGCTGTGATTATTATATTGATTACTAAAAGTTTTTGAGATAGCAGCGAATGATTATGATTTGCGATTATATATATGTGTGAAAAGTAAACACTTTTTGCTTTTCACACATTTTTTCTTTTGAGAGCGGCATTTAATGCGGCTTTTGTGAGTCAAAAAATAATTTATAATGATTGGAGGATTGATTAAAAAATGTCGTTTTTTAGTAGGTTCTTTGCCGTTAGTAAGGATATTGCCAATGATATTAAAAACAGTCAGAACGGAGTCTCTGAACGCAGATACTCTCAAAATTCAGTTTTGTGTATGAAACTGATACGGACTTATATGATGAGCTGTAAATGGCACAATACAGAGCGAACAAAGAGGCTAATGACTTTTATCACTCTTAAAGATTCCGAAATTGCAGAGAGGCTTAATATTGAGAACAATACTGTGCGTTGTCACAAAAGCAATTATTCCGCTAAGTTATACGAAAAATTGGGAGATGATTGTTTTACGATCGTGTGTTCAAGTGATGAACGAGCAAAGCGAAATCTTATCTATAAGCTGCGTTATTTAATTGATGGTTACAGCGATATATCCTCGTTTGTACCATCATCTGTTGTTGACAGTATTATGCTTGCACCAAGAGAGGGTGATCAAGTGTATGATTTTAAAGACTGCATAAAGGAGATAAAGTTTTTGGCAAGATTTAGCCTTATTGATATGGCTAGATCAATAGATAATCTGGACGAGGATAAACTGGCATTTATTTTTGAAGTTCTAATGGATGCCAATGCTCATACAAATGAGCTCCAGAAAGAGAGATTAATAAAGCTAATTCTTATGGGCGAAGATAAAATCAAAGAAAAGTGCAAGTTGCTTTGAGTTAGCAGTTCGTAATTCTATACATTTACGAACCACAAAGAAAACGTCCGCAAAGTCTGTGTTTTTGACTTTGCGGACGTTCGTATATAAAGTGAACTTTTACGAACAGGAGGACAATTTTTATGGTATTCGGGTATGCGAGGGTATCAACTAAGCAGCAGAACGAGGACAGGCAGCTTGCCGCCTTAAAAGAGTACGGCGTTGCCGATAACTGCATTTACATTGATAAGGAGTCAGGGAAAAATCTCCAGCGTGAACAGTATCAGATTTTGAGGAACGCCATTCTCCGTGAGGGCGATACGCTGGTAATCAAGGAGTTAGATCGCCTGTCGAGAAATAAGTCTGACATAAAAGCCGAGCTTGAATACTATCGACAAATGAAAATTAAGGTAGTAATCCTTGATATTCCCACTACTAAAATAACATACGAAAATGAGAATAAATGGGTAGGCGATATGATAACCGCCGTGCTGATCGAGGTGCTTTCCAGTATGGCAGAGCAGGAGCGGCTAAAAATCAGAAAGCGGCAAGCAGAGGGTATCGCCATTGCCAAAAAGCAAGGCAAGAAATTTGGTAGACCCAATGTAACTAAACCACCTAATTGGAATAACGTGATAATTGCTCTTGATCGGGGTGAGATAACAGCTGTTGAGGCGATGAAAAAGCTGAGATTAAAGAAGACATCGTTCTATAAGCTTAAGAACGCCGATAAAAACGCTGAGATGAAATAATAAATCGAGATGAAAAGTGTACAACGAGATGAAACCTGAGATGAAATATTTCTGGTGTACGAAATCGGCAGAAGTATGCATATCGGACGAGCTTTTCGTATAAATATGTTTATAGGAGAGGTAATCTAAATGAGAATTGTTGTACACGAACCAGAAACTGAGGCAGGCGTTCTTGAGCTGCAAAAGCGTGTCACAGACCTACACGGACACATCATCAAGAATTACATAACGAGAAATGTTCCCGAAGCAAAGAAACGTGAAGATGTTTTGCAAGCAGTAATTTCAGCATTACAGACCAATGTCACCTCAGTCTAAATAGCTTTTTATTTTGAGGTAGTTTTCTTGGGTCATATTGGCTTTATTGTACTCCCATTGTTTAATGGTAGAGTGCCCCACGTTCAATAATTCAGCCATTTTGAGCTGTGTAAGCGATAATCGTTTACGCAGCTTTTTTATTTGCTTGCCTTGATCGTTATATAAGAATTTGTTATAATCGTCCAGCAAGTCGCAAACGTCCACCTCATATAATTTTGCAAGTAAAATGATCTTATCGATAGGATATACACTTAATACGTTCTCCTCATATCTTATATAGGTTGTTCTGTCAACATTAATGTAATCGGCAATTTCGCTTTGCAGATAGCCGTTTTTACAGCGGTAAAATTTAAGCTTGTCCGAAACCGTTTCTGGGCTTTCAGAACTCTGCATCTTATGCACATAGTCAACATTCTTGTGCTTAGGAAAAGGGTTATGAATAGAGATGGTGTGAATGTATACAGGAGTGAACAGGGGTATTTTGTCATTTGAATAAAAGACGAAGAAGTTGTTGCTGAATGCCTTATAAATTCGCCAATGTCGTTCAGATGGACTGCCCTTTGCAACATCGTGATTAAAATACGACTTTATGTTAGTGTTGCGTTCTCCACGCACCTGCTCCCATAGGTGGCGAAGCGACAGCCTTTCTTGTGGTCAAATGTTGACACAGCTTTTATTAGACCGATAGTGCCGATAGAGATAAGATCCTCCTGATCTGTGGAATTTGAATAATACTTTTTTATAATGTGTGCCACAAGACGGAGATTGTGTTCGATAAGCTTATCCTTTGCCGCCTTGTCACCCTGCGCCATTCTCTCAAAACACTCACGCTCCTCCTTCGCAGACAACGGTTTTGGAAACACGCTGCGGCTGTCAAAATGCAGTGCGAAAAATAGAAAATTCCCCGTAAGCAGTTCAAACAGTGCTGAAAACATATTTGTCCCTCCTTATTTAAAGTATCGCTCATACGCTTTTTAATCATATGATTTTTAGGGATTGTACTATTCTGATTTTGACATAAGGTCGCAAAATGTTTCTGATTTGTTAAATTTGCTGAAATATTGATTGTCTTGTTTGCTAAAATCACGAATATTGTTAACGTTTTGTAAACAGACGGCATTTTACTTTTATCGTTAAACAAAGGGTGATATAATTATATCAGATAGGTATGTTTTTTGGGGGTGAGCGCTCATGATAAGCATAAAAGGACGATCGGTATTCGGAAGCATTGCAAGAGGAAAGCTGACCTTTTATCATCGTGACGAATTTATCATCAACAAGATAAAAGTGTCCGACCCTGAACTCGAATACAAAAAATATGTCAAGGCTAAAAACGCTGCCCTTGTGGAACTTGGGGAGCTTTATGACCGTGCAAGGTTAAGCGTTGGGGAAGGCGACGCTCAAATATTTGTGATACACCAAATGCTTATCACCGACGAGCAATACGACAGCAGTATTCGCACAAAGATACTTGACGAGCATTTCAATGCCGATTATGCGGTCGCAAGCACTTCAAGAAGCTTTGCGGAGATGCTTGCACAAATGGACAGCGAATATATGCAAAGCAGAGCGGCTGACGTCAAGGACGTTTCAAACAGACTTTTAAGACACATTTTAAACTGTGCCGACAAGCTTCCCATACTTAAAGAGAATGCCATTATCTGCACCGGTGACCTTATGCCCTCAGAAACCCTGCTCATGGACAAGACGAAGATAAAGGGCTTCTGCACAAGGTCCGGTTCTGTGAACTCTCATACTGCGATACTTGCGAAAAATCTTGGCATACCTGCCATTGTGAACGTTGGAACGGAGCTTTCTGACGAATACGAGGGCAAGGAAGCCGTTCTTGACGGCTACAGCGGAACACTTTACATAGAGCCTGATGAGCATACTCTCAGACAGCTTGAATACAAGGAAGCCGTTGAGGGCAGGAAAAAGGAACTTCTCACAAGGCTCAAAGGAAGAAAAAACATCACTCGTGACGGACATGAGATAAAGATATATGCGAATATACTCAACTCTGAGGAGCTTGAATCGGCGGTAAAAAACGACGCAGGTGGGATAGGTCTTTTCAGAACAGAGTTTATGTGCTTTGACAGACCTGCTTTTCCTGACGAGGATTTTCAGTTTTACACCTACCGCAAGGCATTGGAGGCAATGGAGGGTAAAGAGGTCATAATAGGCACTTATGATATAGGTGCAGACAAGATACCTGATTGTGCAGACATGAGTGCTGAGAGAAATCCCTCTATGGGCTGTAGAGGCATACGATTTTGTCTTGAAAGAGAAAGCATATTCAAAACACAGCTAAGGGCGTTATACAGAGCGTCTGTTTACGGACAGCTTTCAATACTTCTGCCTATGGTCATAGACGTGAGCGAGATACTGAGGGTGAAAGAGCTTATCGTGCAGGTCAAGGCAGAGCTTATAAAAGAGGGCAGGAAATTTGCCGACAATGTTAAGCTCGGGGCAATGATAGAGACCCCTGCGGCGGTGATGACAAGCGATATCATAGCCAAAGAGGTGGACTTTTTCAACATCGGCACCAACGACCTTGAGCAGTTCACCTTTGCACTTGACAGGCAGAACCCATGCTATGACAGGGTATCACCTAAAAATCACAGGGCGATGCTGAGAATGATAAAAATGGTTTGCGACAACGCCCATGCAAACGGCATAAAAGCAGGCATTTGCGGTGAGATAGCAGGCGACCCAACGCTCACAGAGATATTTCTGGAGCTTGATGTGGATATGCTGTCGGTAGTTCCGTCAAGGGTACTGCCACTGAGAAAGGCGGTAAGGAGCATAAGTCTTAAAGACCCGAAAAAGGCAGAGAATGACCTGAAGCTGTTTTTATAAAAAGAATAATTTTCCTCATTCCATATAGGCGGTGGGATACGTTATCGTGCGTGTTCCACCGCCTTTTTGCTTTGCCTGCAAATACGCTGATAGCGAACTGTTCGCCACTACAGATATTTAAACAAAGAACGTATTTTATCTTATGGTCTGTATGGTTGTCTTATGAAAATCTTAAGCGTTTCTTAAAGCGGTTGACAGTTGGAAAGGGCTATGATAAACTTATATACGACACCAATAATACGTCTGAAAAAGGTAAAACACAAGGAGGAGAAACAGTGAAACTAAGAAACATAAACAGAGGTCTGGTTCTTGGCGGTGTGCTTGCGCTGGGTGTTGTATGCTACTCAGTGTATGATAACAACCAGTTCAAGACTTCCAAGCCTGAGATAGAACAGACCATGAGGGATTATATCGCAGACTTGACAAGTGCAAACGTCGGAAGCAGTGATAAGTTAAAAAGTCAGCTGACAGATTTCGTGAATAAGCATTATGCTGACTACACCATATCGGACAATGAGTACGCTTCGTCAAAATCTGGACTTCTGGAGGAAATAAACCAAGCTGAAGTTGCAGCGCAGGGAGGAGATATCACCTCGGCTGAGTATGACATAAAAGAGATGTCAATAAACAAGAGTGGAGCTGACGGAGCAAAGGTCATTATGATATACAATGTGTGCTATGACGTATCAAAGGGCGACCCAACTTTTCTCACAACCAACGGCATAAACACCATGACAAGCGGTAACTACACAAATTCCGACAACTATGAGCCTAGCAAATCTTCATACAAGGCGATTTTCAGTTATGAATATGCTGAATTTTATCTTTTGCGTACCTCTGACGGCTGGAAGATAGCAACGTCCAGCGACTACGGATATGGCGAGGATTACAACTTTGATGATAACAACAGTGACAGCGTGGCTGATGAAAGCAAGGCTGAGTCTGAGATAGTTCCGGACAGCAGTGCGGAAAAATCTGACAGCGAGGGGGCAGACAGCGTTGAGTGATACTATTCTAAAGATAAAGGGGCTTAACAAGACCCTTGGCAAAAAGCAGATACTTCACAGTATCGACATGGAATGTTACGGCGGCGAGGTCTACGGCTTTCTCGGTCCTAACGGCGCAGGAAAGACCACAACTATAAAGATAGCAGTGGGACTTTTACAGCTTGACGAGGGTGAGATATCCATTGACGGAAAGGATATAAGAAAAGACTTTGAGGGAGCAATGGCGAACGTGGGCGGCATTGTTGAAAATCCTGAGATGTATAAATATCTTTCGGGCATGGAAAATCTCCGTCAGTATGCAAGAATGAGAGAGGGAGTAACTGAGGAGCGTATTAAAGAGGTGGTGGAGCTTGTAAGGCTTTCAAACCGCATTAATGACAAGGTGTCGAAATACTCTCTGGGCATGCGTCAGCGTCTTGGCGTTGCACAGGCTATCCTCCACAGACCAAAGCTTCTTATACTTGACGAACCTACAAACGGTCTTGACCCACAGGGCATAAAGGAGCTTCGTGACATACTCAAAGAGCTTGCTCACAAGGAAGGTACTTGCGTTGTGGTATCGTCACATCTCATGAGCGAAATGGAAATGATGTGCGACAGAGTGGGCATTATCGCAAACGGAAAAATGATAGGCTCATACACAATGGAGGAGCTTATCTCACAGTCTGACAGCTCAATTGCTGAATATGTACTTGAAGTTGACGACCCGCAAAAGGCTATGGGTCTTATAATGCTCGCAGACGAGGGCAAGCGTATCGACAAGGAAACAGGTGCAGTTGTCCTTTCTATCCCTGTGGAGATAGAGAAGAAAAAGATAGCCTCGGTGAACAAGACGCTTATCGAGGGCGGAGTTTCACTTTACACTGTTCACCGCAGAGAGAACAAGAAGCTTGAAGACGTATTCATCGAGCTTACAGGAGGAAAGGAAGGGGGCGTACAGATTGGCTAGATTTTTCAGACTTGTGAAAAACGAGTACATAAAGGTTTTCAAAAAGTTATCCACAAAAATAATGATCGTGCTTATAATAATATGTGCGCTTGGACTTTCAGGCATTGCACTTTTTGCAAAGCACAACATGGAGAGCAATAACTATTCAAGCAATGACGCAACTGGTGATTATCAGCAAACCATAGATTGGCTCAAAGACACAAACGGCGACCCTAACGAGATCGCAATGTGGCAGTATCTAATCGACAACGATATCGACAGCGATGATTGGAGATATGATGTACTGTCAGCCATATTCGCAGACGGCACCGGTGATATGTCAGGGATAAAGAAGTATCTTGACGACAACGATTGGCGTGGCTTCTGTCAATACAGGCTGGATAATGAAATACTCTCGGAAGGCGAAAAGTGGGAATATCAATACAGGTTGGACAAGGATATTTCCTTTGACAAGTCAAACGAGAAGAAAAACGATCTTATCATGACAGTTGCAAACGCAAAAAACACCATTGCGACCATGGGCGACGCAAAGTCTGACGGACAGAACAGCAGAGCAAAGCTGGAGGATAATATAAAACTTGCACTCTATCAGCTTGACAATGATAAGCTCGACAACACGGCAAACCAGATGTCGCTGTTTGAAACAAGCGAGCCTGAGCAGATAACATTCTGGACAGTGTTCCTCACAAGCACTTCCCTTGTGACAGTAGTCGCACTGCTTGCTATCGTTATCGCAGGCGGCATTGTATCCTCTGAATTTTCACAGGAAACTGTCAAGTTCCTGCTTATAAACCCTGTTAAACGTTGGAAGATACTGATGTCAAAATACTTCACTGTCATCACAGTGGGTTACATAATGCTTTGCATACTTTTCGTGGTGATGATACCTATTACAGGGCTTATGCTTGGCTTTGACGGCTTTTCAACGCCTTATATCTATGTAAGCGGCAGCGAGGTAAAGGAAATGCCTACACTGCTTTATGCGGCAGAGCAATATCTGATAAAAAGCGTTGAAATGGTGGTAATGTCAACACTGGCGTTTGCTATCTCGTCACTGGTAAGAAGCACGGCTCTTGCTATCGGCGTCAGCGTATTCACAATGTGCATAGGCTCAACGGTCACACAGCTTTTGGGTCAGCTTGGACAGGATTGGGCAAGATTCCTTGTGTTCGCAAACACAGACCTTGCTTCTATCTCAAAGGGCTACTCAATATTTGCTCAACACAGCCTGACCTTTGCCGTAGGCGTTCTTATAGCACACATGGTGGTGTTCCTACTCACCGCATGGGACGGCTTTACAAAGCGTTCTGTATAAAACAGAATAAAAACATCAAACGGGCGGAGAAATTTCGCTCGTTTTTTGTTGATGAAAAGGGTAAACAAATGAACAGATTATCATATAAACATAAGATTGACAAGGGTGAATAAATATTGTATAATAGTCGAGTTGACATAAAGACCGTTTTAAAACCATAGATAATTTACAGGAGATAGATATATGTTTGAAACTTTAGTTGACGTTTTTCTTGACGCATTAATAGACAGCCTTAAGATCCTGCCTTTTCTGTTCGGTGTTTATCTGCTTATAGAGTATATAGAGCATCGTTCTGCCGACAAGCTTGGAAAGGCTCTTAGAAAAATGGGACCTTTCGGTGCGATAGGAGGAAGCATACTTGGAGCAGTGCCGCAGTGCGGATTTTCCGTTGTGGCGTCGAACCTTTATTCAGGCAGGCTGATCACAATGGGAACTCTCATTTCGGTATATCTTGCCACAAGCGACGAGGCAATACCAATGATGATAGCAAACCCTGCATTTGCCGGCAAGCTTTGGCAGCTTATTCTTATAAAGGTAGCTGTGGCTATAATAGCAGGTGTGCTTGTTGACCTTATCTTAAAGCTCATGGGCAAAAAACAGGACGAAGAGCCTTTCAAGGAGATATGCGAGGACTGCGACTGCGAACACCACAGTATTTTGCACTCGGCACTTCACCACACTGTAAGCATAATACTTTTTATATTTGCGGTAAACCTTATTCTCGGTGCGGTAATGGAGTTTGCAGGAGAGGACACAGTAAAGACCCTGCTTATGTCTGACAGCATAGTTCAGCCGTTCATAGCAGGAATAATAGGCTTTATCCCGAACTGTGCGGCTTCTGTTGTTCTCACTCAGCTTTATATCGAGGGCGTTGTGAGCTTCGGCTCGCTTATCGCAGGACTTTGCACAGGGGCAGGAGTGGGACTTCTGGTGCTTTTCAAGACCAACAAGCACAACATGAAAGAGAATTTCGCCATAATGGGAATACTTTATGTTTTCGGTGTGGCAGCAGGCTTTGTGGCAAGTCTGTTCTAAAATACGATAGACAGATAAAAGGAGCAATTCGCAATGAACTGCTCCTTTTTGTTTGCAAAAATTCTTCGTATGTATAATGGGCTGTGATAGGCGGACGACCAAAGGTTGCCCCTACACTACATCATATCCTCAATAAGATAAGGCAGGCTTATGCGGAAGCAAACGCCGCCTTTTTTCATATCGTTTTCTACCTCTATGCTGCCCTCGGAAAGCTCGATTATCCTTTTTACAAGTGCAAGTCCAAGACCGTTGCCCTCTGTTGCACGGGAGCGATCGCCCTGATAGAACTTATCAAATATCTTCGCCTTTACGTCAGGGGCTATAGACGGACCGTTGTCCCATATCACCGCCGAAATATTCTTCTCGTTGCGGAAAAGCTTCACGCTTATCTTTCCGCCCTCCGGGGTGAACTTGATAGCGTTGTTGATGATATTCTGCCATATCTGCGCCATAAGCTCCTCACTGCCCACATACATGATATCCTCAAGGTCGATATCAAGGTCGATTTTTTTCTTCGACCACTCAGGTTCAAGCACAAGAAGTATTTTTCTTATCTGCTCGTCAAGAGAAAATCTTGTCTTTTTGCCCACTGTTTTCTGATTTTCAAGCTTTGTGAGCCTCAAAATATTTGACGAAAGCTTTGAAAGCCGTGATGTTTCGTCGATTATTATCTGCGTGTATTCCTCACGCTCCTGCTCGGTTATATCGTCAGATTGCAGAAGCTTTGCAAAGCCCTGTATGGAAGCCAGAGGCGTTTTGAACTCGTGGGAAACGTTTGAGATAAAGTCACCTCTCAGCGTTTCCGTACCTGCAAGCTCCTCAGCCATTTTGTTAAAGTTCTGCGCAAGTATGCTGTATTCAGGATCAGACGGCTCTCTTACTCTTACCTTAAAATTGCCCTTTGCTATCTCAGCCGCCGCCGCACTAAGATCTCGTATAGGCTGTATAATGCTTCGGCTCATGAATGCTGTTATAATAGTACCGATAACGATACAGACCATAAAAGCTATGATGACAACAAGGTTTACTACCCAGTAAACGCTGTCACTTGAAAAGCTGTCTATGATAACGAACTTATCATAGACCTGGGAGATTATAGTTGCGTTAGGCACAACACCCTCTGAGGACACATAATATCCCTTATGCACGATATCTGCAAAATGGTCGTGTACTCTTGAATCGTTTTTATCCACCACTGACAAACTATAGGCTGAATTGTTCACAATGGAAACTATCTCGTCCACAGTGAAGCCGCCCTTTTCTTCAAGCTGATCCATTGCCATGGAAAGCTCCACCAACTGCTGTTCGGCATTGCTTTTCATTACAGGGCTGCACACCATTACAAGCACTGACACCGATATAGAAGCCGACACCAGCATCACAAAGAAAAACATAAGAGTCAGCTTGAATTGCAAACTTGTTTTATTTTTGGTCTTTTTCTTATCCAAACCCCTCACCCCTCAAGCTTATCCCTCACTGCTTTTTCACAGCCTTATAGCCAAGTCCACGAACCGTGACAATATCAAATGACTCACAGCTTCCGTAACGCTCTCTCAGCCTTTTAACGTGAACGTCAACAGTACGCTCATCAACGTCCTTATCCATGCCCCAAAGCTCGTCAAGGAGCTGACGGCGTGTGAATATCTTGTCAGGGTAGCTGAGCAGTTTAAAAAGCAGTTTGAACTCCATTTGCGGTATAGTTTCCGCCGCTCCGCCGTCAACCGCCACGCTCATAGCGTCATAATCAAGCACGCAGTTTCCCACAGTAAGAGAATGTTCCGACGCCATTTTTGAACGCCTTAAAAGCGCACCCACACGAAGTATCATCTCATTTATATCGATAGGCTTTACCATATAATCGTCTGTGCCGGCAGAAAAGCCCTCCTGCTTGTCCTCAAAGGTCTCCTTTGCGGTGACCATAAGTATAGGCAGATTGAAATCAGCCTTTCTGAGCTGTCTTGTAAGCTCATAGCCGTCCATATTCGGCATCATTATATCTGAAATTATAAGGTCTATATTCGTTTTTTCAAGAACGTCCAAAGCCTCCAGACCGTCATTTGCAAGAAAAGTCACATAGCCATGCTGTTTAAGTGCGGCAGACATGAGCTTTCTAAGGCTTGCGTCGTCCTCCACCACAAGTATCTGAAACATAAAATATCCTCCCTCGTAAAAAAAATTCCCCAATAATGACATTATAGCTTATAATTGTGAACTGGTGATTAACATTTATTTTTTTCAAAAAAACTCTCCGAAATCCCCTGAAAATTCATATTCGGTTCACACAGAACTGGTATTATATAATCACAGCAGAAGATACAAAAAAAGCTTTGGTAATTGGTAAAACTTAAAGTCAGGTTTTTATCTTCTTTCCCTCTGCGATTCCCCAAGTCGCTGATACATTTCCTCGTCTTTAGGTTTTACCAAATACCAAAGAATCCCTTTCATAATTCTATAAAAATTAATGCTCATTTCAGCCGATGGAAGTGGGTATTAATTTTTTTATTGCTCTTTTAAGACAAGATACGACAAAAAAACCGCAGAAGCCATATAAAATGACCTCTGCGGATATTTTTTTGCCTTTATTAGCCGTCAGCTGCAAAGCTTTTCACGAAGCTCAGCCGCCTTTCCAAGAAGCGCACAGATGTAGCTGTCCACATCAGGCTTTGCAAATCCGCCAAGCGCTGAGCCTTTGAGCTTTCGCTGACCTGTTTCTCCGGGGATAACAAAGTTATCACCGTTCTTTTTCTTTTCGATAGCCGACTCCAGCATATAGATCTCGCTGGTTATGGTGTCGATATATTTTAATGTATCAAGCTTATCATAGCCGCCAAAAAAACACGTTTTCAGACTATCCATTTTTTCTTCCCCCTGCCTTACTGCTGTTTTGCACAGCAATTGTTATCAAAGCCTACAATCTTTATTTGATTTAATTATATCACAAATACTTAGCTTTGTCAATAGGTTTGAAAATGAATGTTCACATTTAAGTAATTTTATATGAATTTTCGTGGCGTTTTCTGTTGAATAATTATAGATATAAAAAACGCAGCCCTTGCAGACTGCGTTTTTACGTTATATAAGTCTTTTGATTATAGTGATGTTGTTGTATCTTGAAAAATACTCAACATTTGAAATAACGATACCAGTGGCAGTGTTCTGGGCGTGTACCATTTTGCCGTCGCCGATATAGATAGCAACGTGGTAAATGCTCGAGATCGACGCTCCGCCAAAGAAGATAACGTCGCCCTTCTTCATGTTGTTATATGAAACTGTAGTGCCGTATAAAGCCTGCGAAGCCGCATAGTGCGGAAGATTTATTCCCACCTGTGCGAACGAGAGCATCACAAGACCCGAACAATCCGTTGCACCAAACTGTGAACCGCCCCATACATACGCTCCGCCCACCATGCTTTTGGCATATGAAACAACAGTGTCTATTTTAGAACTGCTTGAATTATCAGGCTTAGGTGCAGGCGCTGCTGTTGTGGTGGTAGTGGTCTTTTTGCTTGTTTCAGGCTTTGGCTTAGCTGTTTCCTGCGGAGTTGTGGTAGTCTGAGCCGTAGTTTCGTCAGGCTTTTCCGTCTGAGCCGGCTTCTTCGTGGTAGTGGTCTTTTCACCGCTGTTGCCACTCTTTTGGGTGGTGGTAGTCTTTTTCTTGGTGGTGGTCGTAGTCGTGGTATTCGCCTTTGAGGACACCTCCGAATACTTATTGTCCACCTGCTGTGACTTATTTTCAAGGTCGCTCTTATCGTTCTTTATCTGCTCGATAAGCTTGCCCGACTCCTGCTCCATTTTCAGAAGCTCCGCCTGCTCGCCCGCCAAAGTTTTCTGCTCCTTGGCATATTCCTCAGCCTTTGCTTTGAGCTGTTTTATCTGCTCATCAAGCTCCGCCTTGGTCTTTTCAAGCTTTTTATACTGATCCAAAAGCTCGTTAAGCTCGTCATTATCGTGCTTTGCAACTCTCGTCACAAGCTCTATCCTCATAAGAACGTCATAAAAATCAGATGAATTTATCAGCACGTTTGTGTACGAATTTGCTCCGCCTGCAACATACATTGCACGAATACGCTCCATAAAATCGTTCTTGCCCTCGTTTATTGCAGTTTCCTGCAAGTCAAGGCTGTGCTGAGTGTCAAGCTGTTTGCCGTCAAGCTCTGCCATTTGATCTTCAAGCTCAGAGGAATATTTCTCTGAATTTGCTATCTTTTTCTGTATGGATTTATATTTTTTCTTTATAGCCTCAAGGTTGTCCTGCTCATCGGCAAGCTTTTTGTCAGCGTCAGCTATCTGCTTATCAAGCTCCTGCTGTTGCTTTTTCAGCTCTTCAAGCTGACTGCTGTATGTATCGTTATCCGCCAATGCGATATCACTTACGCTTCCGTCAGAAAAACCAAAGGCGGCAAAAGCTATGCACAGAGCCATACAGCCTGCGGCTATTCTTTTCATGGGGTAAATTTTTTTCATAATATCAGTTCTCCAAAATATAAGCGTATTATATATTTTTCACGCTGTAACGTTTATGTAGTCCCTTTTATTATAACGCAAAACCCCGTTCTTGTCAAGAAACCGACCGCTAAAAGCCGTATTTTCGGCATTTTAAGACAATTTGCCACACATATTTTGTGCGTTATTGCACCTATTCTCCTCCAAACATCTCACCCAAGGTCTTTCCTATAAGCTCGCCTGTATACTGTGCCTGAGTGATAGAATTGCCGTGACTTCCCACCTCTATAAGAAGCGAGCCGGTGGTCAAGTCCTGATTATAGTGGCGATAGTCGAAAAGCACAGGCCTTGTAAGCCCCTGCCAATCGCTCTCCAAAGCCGACTGCAAAGCACAGGCAAAGTGAAAATTCTTCATATAGTCAGGCATACCCATAGTGCCGTCATCACACCCTGATATTATCATAAGCTGAGCCGCTTCCCTGCCCTCTATCTCCGCCACAGGTGCGAGCCTTGTGCCGTCCTCACGCTCTATGCCGTCACGGTGAACGTCAAGACACACCTTTATAGAGGGGTACTCCTCCAATATCTGCTTTACCGCCATTCGGCTTGAATCGTAAGAGCCGTCATAGCTGGGATAATCATGCACAAGTGTATCGTGGATATACGCAACGCCTGCTTTGTCAAGCTGTTCGCATATCTTGTCCCCTACCGACAGCATATTCATTTCAGGGTCAGTGGTCTTGCAGGAAAAGGAACTGTCATAGTGGTCTTTGTCTGTGGGCTCAAAGCTTTCCGTGGCGTGGGTATGATAAATAAGTATCTGCGGTTCAGAGGAATTTCCGTCTATTTGAAAATCATATGGCTTTGAGCTTTCCTCGTAAAGCTCATCATTTGAAAGCTCAGTGCAGTTTCTCACCTGACCGCCGCCGTCAAGGTCGAAATACTGCTCGCCGTCATATCTGCCATAGGTGTATTTTTCTATAACACCGTCATTCCCCTCCATGCTTGCAGGATATGGTATCTTGTCCGTCACGTCCTGAGCAGGCAAAGGACTTGGCACTTCTGCGCTTACAGAGGGCGTTTGCTTCTCCTGTGGCGCCATATCCATATCCCATATACTGTGCTTTGACACCACTGCCGCTTCAAGTTTACTTGGATATGCGGTCTGCACAGCTGCTTTGCTATCATCATCAGCGGAAAAATAAGGCTTGTATTCTCCCATAGCCACCCCTGCCGCCACAGCCGCCACCCTGCCAAACCTGCTTGCAGATCTTGCATAAAGCCATATCCCCGTGGGCATAACGAACGCCACAATTATAACTGCAACACAACGCAGGCAGACTTTCTTTATATCCAATGCTGTCACTCCCATATACATCTTAGTATTATAATGTATATGCAGGACGAGCCGTCATATTACCTGCCCAGCTTCACCTTAACAGGCTTGCCCACTGTCATAGAGTCATGGGTCACGTTGCAGTCATAGCATAGTATCTTCACGCCCTTTCGGGAAGCTTTCTCCAAAGCCTCTCCAAACTCAGGGTGAGTGTCATAATTTGGAGTGAAATATTTCACATCGCTCATCTGAACGAGTATCATTATATAAGACTCATACCCCTCATCGAGGCAGTGAGAAAGCTCCTCTATATGCTTCACCCCACGGAGGGTAGGAGCGTCAGGGAAAAGCACAACGCCGTCTTTCTCCAGCGTACAGCCCTTGACTTCCATGAAGATCTTCCTATCCTGCGACTCTAAGTAAAAATCAAAGCGTGAATTGCCGTATTTCTTTTCGGGATAGACCGAGAAGCCCTCGCCAAAAGGCATTTTTTCTCTCAGCCACTCCCCTACCGCCTTATTCGGGGCTTGGCTGTCCATGTTTATAAGTCTGTCACCTTTTTCCACTGCAACAAGGTCAAAAGCGGTCTTTCTCGATGCACTGTCTGAATGTTCAAGCCAAACAGTACACCCCTCGATCAAAAGTTCTTTGCATCTGCCCGTATTTTTCACATGGCAGACCTCGGCTTTGCCGTCTATCTCAACGTTGGCGATAAACCTGTTCGGTCTTGATAGAAATTTGCCTTTATGTATATTATCGTATCTCATAATTCGCTCCTTTTATTCTTACTATTCACATTATACCACAAATATGTTTGATTATAAATACCTAAATCATTCATTCTTAGCTTTGCTGATTTGTGGTTCGATACGAAAAGAGAAAAATATTTCACAAAATCTATTGACGTTATTTGTGAAATATGTTATAGTTTTGAGTATAGGTTATATAACAATAATAATTTATTAAAATTTTAGAAAGAGGTATTTATAATGAAAAAAATAACTGCACTTCTCGTTTCACTTATAATGTCATGCGCAGTAATGGCAGGCTGTTCTGACAGCAGTTCTTCAAGCTCATCAAAAGCAGACAGCACATCAAAGGCAGAAACAAGCGCAGCCGCTGACGAGTCAACTGCTTCAGAAGCAGGCACAGCCACAGATCTCGAGGATACTCTCACAGCGCAGTATACAAAGAAGATACAGGGCGAGAGCCTTGCTATCGACATGACAGTGGCAAGCGAATATGACAATTCATCAGCTGTTGTTGAGATAGCAGGCGGCAATATGCACATGAAAATGAACTTTATGGGCGTGGATATGGACATCTATAATATCGACGGAGTTATGTACACACTTGACAGCGAGTCAAAAACGTATTACACTGTTGATATGGAAGAATCTATCGACGACTTCAAGAGCGAGATAGGCTACGGCATTAACGACAGCTACAAGTTCATAAGCTCTGAAACAACTGACGACGGTCTTATCTGCGAAACTTTTGAAAGCACAGAAGATCCTGATATGGAGCTTGAATCAGGCGTAACTCTCGACACAAGCGATTCTGACGATTATTCTTTCACAACAACATTCAAGTATTACTTCAATGCTGACACAAAGGATATTGTTAAGATAGAAACTATCTCTGACGGCTCAACGACTACTGTTACAATAAACTCATTCACAACTGAAAACGTTGAAGTCAAGCTCCCTGACGATTTTGACAGTTGGACAGAACAGTCTTTCGATAAGGACACTGAAGATATCCCTTATGACGCTGAACTCGATGTTGAGTCAGGCGCTGAGTCAGCCGAGTGATTCTTGTCATTTTTCGGAGGCAAAATATTATGAACAAGAAAATGGTAACTATTATTGCAGCTTTGGCAATGTGTACAGCAATGGCAGGCTGCACTGGGAACGATACTGCAAGCTCTTCAAAGGCTGAAACAACTACTACAACAACGGCTGCCGCAGAGTCTGCCGCTCCTGCTGAAAGCACAGCAGACGAAAGCACAGCTGACAGCACTTCCGCAAACGCAGGCACAACAGATTATGACGTTGACGGTGATTTCAGAGCTTTCGAGCAGATGAAAGACAAGTATGAGGGCAACTATCTTGCGAACCTTACAGGTCAGATGTCAAACAACGGCACAAAGTATACTATCTGCATAAAGGACGGCAAGGCTTATCAGGCACTCACAGTTCAGGGCATGAAGTCATACACAGTTTGCCCTGGCGACGGAAAGCTTTACAACGTTTCAGAAGGCACGACCACCTACAGCATTGAGGACGACGACGGAAATCAGTGGAAGTCAGCCGACATTCTTTTCGGCGCGACCCTCGATTTTGACCACGCATATATTGACACAACAACAAACGTTGTTCAAGAGTATTATAACCTCGACAGCAGTGTTTCAGGCGGTGAGGGTCAGATAGTTTACGGCTTTGACGGCGCTACATATGACCTTAAGCAGGTAGTTCTGCTCCCAGAGGGTGCTGACGAATCAAGTGCAGTTTACTTCACTGTAGATTCCATAGGCGAAGCAGACGACAGCCTGCTTGCTGTTCCTGATCTTTCTGCTTATACAAAAGAATAATTTTATCTGATCTTTTTCCAACATCGGGCGGACAGACCACTGCGGTCTGCCCGCTTTTTTGCATTTCCAGCAAAGCGTTGTGCAATATGACGGAAAAGAAGTTCAAATATTTTTGAAATTTGTGAGAAAAATAGTCTTAAACCCCTTGACAAAATCGTCAAAAGGGTATAAACTATACTTAGCACTCGAGAAGAAAGAGTGCTAACACTTAAATACAATAAGTGCTAACAAGAAGAACGGGTGGTGAGCAAATGGACGACCGCAAGCTGAAAATACTTTCAGCGGTAGTCAATGAATATATCGTAACAGGCGAGCCTGTAGGCTCAAAGGCGATAATGGCTCACGTCAAAGCGTCCTCAGCGACCATAAGAAATGAAATGGCAGAACTTGAGAAGCAAGGCTATCTCGAACAGCCACACACCTCCGCAGGCAGAATACCAACATATAAGGGCTACAGGCTTTATGTTGACCAGCTCATGGAGCAAAACCAGCTTACAGCAAATGAAAAGAAGATGCTGGATTCAATGATACCGCAGGAATATGTCACAGAGGAAGACCTTGTGAACAAGGCTTCAATGGCATTGGCGGATCTTACGAAATGTGCGGCGGTGGTCGCAAACGCAACGCCAAAGTTCTCGCTTATCTCAAAGGTAGAGGTAATACCTACAGGAAAGAGAATGTACGTTATTTTGATGATAACGTCCAACGGCTCTATTAAGAATAAGGTTTGCCGATTGGAGTTCGACCTCAGTCAGGATCAGCTTGAGTTTTTTGATAACTTCGTAAAGGAAAATCTCAACGGCGTGCCTATCGACAGTCTTTCGGACGCTTATCTTGAAAAGCTCACAGAAGCAATGGGAACGTACATGATGACCCTTTCACCGCTTGTTTCCGAGATAATGAAGATGACAAAGGAAATGAGCAGCGTGTCTATCAAAGGTCAGAGTAATCTTCTCACCTGCAAGGACTTCAACCAAAATGAGATAATAAGCTTTCTCGATAATCAGAAGGAGCTTAAAGGATTTATTGACGAAACGTTCTCAGGGCTTCACGTTATGTTCTCCCCTGAGCGTGACGGGTTTGTTATCCACAACTCCTCTATTATAACAGCTCCGTTCTCAAAGGACGGCAAAACAGCAGGTGCTCTGGGGCTTATAGGACCTATGAGGCTCGACTATGCGAAGTTTATCCCATATCTCGAGTATTTCACAGGAAAGATATCGGAAATGATATCCGAAAAGCCACAAGAGCAAAACAAAGAAGATGACGAAAATAAATAAAAAGAAAGGCAGGCGGCGTAAATTGAGTAAGGAAACTGAAAAGGACACCGAGCTTGAAAAAGAGGAAAACACCTCTGCTGAAAGCGAAGAAGTGAAAGAAGCGGCGGATACCGCAGAGAATGCCACTGAGGATACAGAGAAAAAGGCGGAGGAGAGCGAAACAGAAAAGCTGAAAAAAGAGCTTGCCGAAGCAAATGACAAGTATCTCAGACTTATGGCTGAATATGATAACTTTAGAAAAAGAAGCGCAAAGGAAAGACTGGAGCTTACAGACACAGCAAAGGGAAATGTGATAAACGGCTTCCTGCCGGTGTTTGATAACTTTGAAAGAGCGTTAGGCACAGAAACTCAGGACGCAGTTTATAAACAGGGTGTTGAAATGATCTTCAATCAGTTCAGCGACGCTCTGAAAAAACTCAACGTTGAGGTCATGGAGCTTGCGGGCAAGGAATTTGACCCGAACGTTGCAACGGCGGTCAGCACAGTTGACGACCCTGACCTCGGTGAAAATATTGTGGCGCAGGTGCTTCAAAACGGCTACACCATAGGCGGCAAGGTAATAAGACACGCAATGGTAATAGTAGCAAACCCATAAACAAAGACATCGGGACTTAAGGTCTTGATATAAATTAAGTAAATTTTGAAAGGACTTGATCTTATGAGCAAAATCATCGGTATAGATTTAGGTACAACAAACTCTTGTGTAGCAGTTATGGAGGGCGGCGAAGCCGTTGTTATCCCTAACAGCGAGGGTGCAAGAACAACTCCGTCAGTAGTTGGCGTTTCAAAGAACGGCGACAGACTTATCGGTCAGGTAGCAAAAAGACAGGCTGTTACAAACTATGACAACACTGTAATTTCTATCAAGAGACATATGGGCTCTGACTACAAGGCTCACATGGGCGGCAAGGATTACACTCCACAGGAAATTTCAGCTATGATACTTCAGAAGCTGAAGGCTGACGCTGAGGCTTATCTGGGCGAAAAGGTAACAGAGGCTGTTATCACAGTTCCTGCTTACTTCACAGACGCACAAAGACAGGCTACTAAGGACGCAGGTCAGATCGCAGGTCTGACAGTTAAGAGAATCATCAATGAGCCAACAGCCGCTGCACTTTCTTACGGTATTGATAAGGAAGAGGATCAGAAGGTCATGGTTTACGACCTGGGCGGCGGTACATTCGATGTATCTATCATCGAAATGGGCGACGGTGTTACAGAAGTTCTTGCTACAGCAGGTAACAACCACCTGGGCGGCGACGACTTCGACCAGAGAATTATCGACTGGATGATTGCAGAGTTCAAGAAGACTGAGGGCGTTGACCTCTCAGGTGATAAAATGGCAATGCAGAGACTCAAGGAAGCTGCTGAAAAGGCTAAGATAGAGCTTTCTTCTACTGCTTCATCAACTATCTCTCTCCCATTCATCACAGCAGACGCTACAGGTCCAAAGCATCTTGAAATGACACTTACACAGGCTAAGTTCAACGAAATGACAGCAGACCTTGTTGAGTCAACAATGGGACCAGTTCGTCAGGCACTTTCAGACTCAGGTCTGTCAGCTAACGAGCTTCAGAAAGTCCTTATGGTCGGCGGTTCTTCAAGAATACCAGCCGTTCAGGAAGCTGTTAAGAAATTCCTTGGCAAAGAGCCATTCAAGGGCATCAACCCAGATGAGTGCGTAGCACTTGGCGCTGCATATCAGGGCGGCGTACTTGCAGGCGACGTTAAGGACGGTCTGCTCCTCCTTGATGTAACTCCACTGTCACTTGGTCTTGAAACAATGGGCGGTATCTGCACAAAGATCATCGAGAGAAACACAACTATACCTACAAAGAAGTCACAGATATTCTCAACTGCCGCTGATAATCAGTCAGCCGTTGATATCAACGTACTTCAGGGTGAGCGTGAGTTCGCTAAGGACAACAAACAGCTCGGTATGTTCAGACTTGACGGAATCGCTCCTGCTCCAAGAGGTGTTCCACAGATCGAGGTAACATTCGATATCGACGCTAACGGTATCGTACACGTTTCCGCTAAGGATCTTGGCACAGGCAAGGAGCAGAACATCACGATCACTTCTTCAACAAATATGTCTAAGGACGATATAGATAAGGCTGTCAAGGAAGCTGAGGCATTCGCAGCAGAGGACGCTAAGAAGAAAGAGGACGTTGACGCAAGAAACGCTGCTGATCAGCTTTGCTTCCAGGCTGAAAAGTCACTGGGCGAGTTCGGCGACAAGGTAGACGCTGCTGACAAGTCAGCTTGTCAGGCTAAGATAGACGCTCTTAAGGAAGCCCTCAAGGGTACTGATATCGAGGCTATCAAGGCTAAGCACAAGGAGCTTGAGGAAACATTCCAGGGCGTTGCAACTAAGGTATATCAGCAGGCTGCACAGGCACAGCAGGCAGCAGGCGGTGCCGCAGGCTTTGACCCTAACAACATGGGCGGAGCAAATGGCGGCAGCAACGGCGGCGCTTCAAACAACGGTGGCGACGACGTTATAGACGCTGAATTTACTGACGCAGAATAAATCATAACGGCTGCCTCTGCTCCGATTTTTCGAGCAGGGGCTATTGCCGTATTAAAAGGCTGTGTGAAAAGCGTGAAAGGACTATACTTACAAAAAGGAGGCAAGCCCATGCCCCAAGACTTTCACGATCTGCAGCTTACAGAGCATGGGCGTTTATATGGCTGAAAAAAGAGATTACTATGAAGTGCTTGGCGTTTCTAAAACTGCCACAGACGATGAATTAAAAAAGGCATTCCGTAAGCTTGCAAAGCAGTATCACCCTGACCTTCACCCTGGCGACAAAGAGTGCGAGGAGAAGTTCAAGGAAGTAAACGAAGCTTATGAGGTGCTTTCAGATAAAGATAAAAGAGCAAGATATGACCAGTTTGGTCACGCAGGCGTAGACCCGAACTACGGTGCAGGCGGCGGAGCAGGTGCCGGCGGTTTCGGCGGATTTGGCGACATGGGCGATATTTTCGATTCCATTTTCGGCGGATTTGGCGGAGGCTTTGGTGGCGGACGTTCTGCTAACCCTAACGCACCAAGACGTGGCGAGGATATAAGAGCGAACGTTGTTCTTGACTTCATGGAAGCCTGCAAGGGCAAGACTGTGAAACTTCGCATAAACAGAGCCGAAAGATGTCCTGACTGTCACGGCACAGGCGCAGCCGCAGGTTCTTCGCCTAAGACCTGTCCTGACTGCCATGGCACTGGTACAGTAAGGATAACACAGAGAACGCCTTTCGGAAACATCGCTCAGACCACGACTTGCAGTCGCTGTGGCGGTAAGGGTCAGATAATCGACAACCCTTGCCATACCTGCAACGGTCAGGGCAGAGTAAAGAAGGTATCTGAAAAGGAGATAAACGTTCCTGCTGGCATCGACGATGGTCAGACACTTAGAGTAGGTGGTGAGGGCAACTGCGGTATAAACGGAGGTCCTAACGGCGACCTGCACATCAACATTACAGTTCGACCTGACCCTATTTTCGAGCGTGACGGCTATGACGTGTGGACAGAGATACCGCTTACTTATGCACAGGCTACTCTCGGTGACGAGATAACAGTTCCTACAGTTGACGGCAAGGTAAAATACACAGTGCCAGAGGGTACACAGACAGGCACAGTGTTCCGCCTGAGAGGCAAGGGCATAAAGAAGGTAAACAGAAACGACCACGGCGACCACTACGTTCGTGTAACAGTTGAAGTTCCACGCAATCTGACCAAAGAGCAGAAAGAAAAGCTCCGTGACTACGAAAAGTCCCTCGGTGAAAAGAACTACGCAAAGCGCAAAACATTCTTTGACAAGCTCAAAGACAAATTCAAATAACAAAAAGGAGAACGGCACAAAGCTGTTCTCCTTTTTGTTTGCAATAAAAATGCCGCAGGAAGACCCACGGCAATTATCATCTTATCAAGCCATACCTGTGTGCTTTTTGATAGCCGCAAAGGACTCCGCACTGATAACGTGTTCCATACGGCAAGCGTCCTCTACTGCAACTTTCTCGTCAACACCAAGCTTTATGAGCCACTGTGAAAGCAACGTATGACGCTCATACATTTTCTCGGCTATCTCCAAGCCCTTGTCTGTCAAACGAATATAACCGTCCTTGTCGACAGTTATATAGCCGTTCTCACGGAGATTTTTCATTGCCACGCTTACACTCGGCTTTGAAAACTCAAGTTCGTTTACTATATCTATGCTTCTTACCTCGCCTTTGCCCTTGCGCTGGCTGAGAATAAGTATCGTTTCAAGATAATTTTCAGCTGATTCTCTTATCTGCATTATAACGTCCCTCCCTAGAACAAGTTTGTCATCAGGTCATTACGACTATTATATCACATTTCAAACCGCATTTCAAGTGCAAGCACGCTTTTTCAGCGATTTTGATAAACTTTACATCAATGAATTGTGTTGATATACAAAGGCACTGCTCACAACAAGCAGTGCCTTTAAAGCTGTCTGTTATTTACTGTATACCGCACTCCTCATAGTCTTTCCACTTTTCGGCATGCTCCTTATCCTCAAAATATTTGTATACAAAAAGCGCAGTTGACGCAACAACAAGTATCATCGCACCCATTAAAGTCCAAAACGACTTTTTTCTTGAATAGTTTGACATAACAAAACTTCCTTTCTTTCGCAATAGCATACAAAAACTTGCGGCTATCGCTCATAGCTTTGTTATAATTATACTACACAATGCTCTTTCTGTCAATTATTTTCACAGGATTTTCAGATATATTTTTCCGAGTAAAAGTGCAGAAATTCCTCAAGGCAAAGCCCGCCTGCGGCAATGATACGAGCGGCTTCAACGCCCACATAACGATAATGCCACGGTTCAAAATCAATGCCGGTCATCTGCTCTTTAAGGCGAGGATAGCGGAGGATAAAGCCGAAATCTGCGGCATTTGCACAAAGCCACCGTGATTCAGGCGTCTTGTAAAAATCGTCGCTCACATCATTGTCACCCTCTCTGCCGAGATCCACAGCAAGCCCGGTGTTATGTTCGCTTGACCCGGGGAGAGCGAGAGTTCTGCCCACCTTTTCCACAGCCTTTTCATAACTCAGACCGCCCCACATTTCGTGAGATACTTCACGCTCCCAAAGCATCTGCTGATATTCAAAAGAGCGATAGGCGGAAATAATTTTCAGCTTTATGCCGTCAGCTTCCGCCTTTTTGAGCAGAAGCCTGAGCCTGTTTCCTGCCTGAGATTCCATAAACTTGCCGTTCACCTCTGTCAACTCCACACGATCGTAAAATCCCATATCTATGGGATTGAATTTATCCACAAGCATAAGATAATCCATATACTGACCTCCTTGTCCTGATGGGGAAAAATGTTTTAACTTAGTATATGCAGATGTGTGTGGAGAGTATACACGGCGAGGCTAAGTGAGGAGTGAGGAATGAGAAATGAGAAATGAGGAATTAGGAATTAGCATAGCTGACCAAAGTTGTGCACAAGCACCGAGCGTAGCGATTTTGCGGCACAACAAACCTGCCAGAATAATCTGTAGGGGCGAACATCGTTCGCCCGTTCTCAGAACTTGTAAAAATTTCGAAATTGTAGGGGCTTGGCTCAATTTCGGTTTCACCGAAATGCGACAGCCCGATATTTCTCGCCCGTTGAATTGTTGAAAAATATCACACAATGTCACCAAAAAAATAATTTGGCATCAAGGATATGGCAACCACAGCATCGCTCCCCTACACATTTCAAAAAGCGGTGCAAAATTACATCATATCACAAATTGCAGCGTAAAATGCCCGTCACGGCGAGTGACCTATATCCAGCACCCGTCAACTCTGACGACCTGCCCGTGAATGTAATCTGCTCCCTCTCCACTGAGAAAACGCACAACATTCGCCACATCTCTCGGATTGCCTATCCTGCCTGCCGGTATGTCATCAACTATTACACGAACATCTTCCTCTGTCAGCTCGCCGTTCATTTTCGTGTCTATCATTCCGCAGGATACGCAGTTCACCCTTATACCGCTTATGGCAACTTCCCTCGCCAACGCCTTCGTAAATCCTATAAGCCCAGCCTTTGCCGCCGAGTATGCAACCTCGCAGGAAGCTCCCTTTTCGCCCCATACGGAGGTTATATTTATCATATTTCCACTGTGTTCCCTTATCATCTCAGGAAGCACCGCCCTGCTCATACGCATTGCGCCAAGCAGATTCACGTTCATCATCTCGCATAGCTTCTCGTCAGTCATGTCAGTGAAAAGCTCTATATCCGCTGTGCCTGCGTTGTTTACAAGAAGCGTAACAAAGCCCAAACTGTCCCTGACTTCCGCCACGCATTTATCTATACTGTCCTTGTCGCCAATGTCGCAGTAAAAAACCTCTGCATATAAGCCACGCTCTTTAAGCTCAGATACCAAAGCTTCCGCCGTCGCCCTGCCATTCTTGTAGCATACAGCCACCTGCCAGCCGTCCTCAGCAAGCGCCCTGCATATCTCCGAGCCTATCCCGCCAGAGCCACCTGTTACCAATGCTGTCTTTTTCATAAAAATACCCCCCGCAGATCATGATATACTGTAATTATATCACACCTGCGGAGGTTTTTCAACGGCTACTTTTCGTTCTCGTCTACCCATTTTCTCGCCCAGCCTGCATTCTGCTCCTGACGATTGTATACTCTGCCGTTTGGCGCAGTGTAATTGTCCGTCACAACATATTCCTGACCTGCCGAGATAACGTCATGGGGCTTGTATACCTTTGTGCCGTCTGTCGCCTGCGGGAAACGGCTCTTGTCACGCTTTTTCATGGCTATCACTCTCCTTTTTATGTTATTATCCTGCCCGAAGCTTTTGTGATTATCAGATGAAAAATCTGCATAACAGTTGAAAATATCACGATAACGTGGTATAATCATCTTATACTATTTTTATCGGGAGTATTAAAATGGAAAAATACAACAAACAAAAAGCTATACTCACCGCACTGCTGAAATGGGTGGAAACAGAGTTCTTCGGAATTTTCGTATTCCTCTTTTTTATCGCAGTTGCAAAGCCTTTCGGTGCATTGGCAAATATAATTTTCGGTCTTACAGGACTTCTCACAGTGGTCTGCCTTATGGCTGACTTTGGTTTGAAACAGGGAGAGGAAGCCAGAAATAAGGTCACATTCCACGGTGAAAAGGATTGCCCTAACTATGGCTTCACACTTGGTCTTATTGCAAGCATACCATGCTACATAACAATGATACTGCTGATGATATCAAAATTCAGCGGTTCGTTCAATTTCATGCCTGCCTATAAGCTTCTCGACGCCTGCTTCTATCCTCTTATAGATTGGGCTGCCCACTCTGCCGACGTGAAAGATATGTCTCCATTTGTTTTCATCATGACCGCCATATTCCCTCTACTCTATCCATTTGCCACATGGATAGGCTTCAAAATATCCTACAAGCAGATAGACGTAAAAGAGCGTGTGGTCTACAAGCACAAATAAAATCAAGCCTGCCGTATCAGTCCGATACGACAGGCTTTTATCTTTTTTATCGAAAAAACTCAGTTCTCCACTATACATTAAACTATTTCATTACTGAAAATCTATCTCTATATCTTTTAGCGTCACATAGTTTACAACATTGCAGTTTTTATCTCTTGCAGTGTTTGCGATAAGGGTTATCTTTGCCGTGCGTTTCACATAGTCAGCACCAATATCCGTCTTGTAGTCCTCCGTGTAGCTCTCTCCGGCTTTGAGTAAGGTGTTCTGAGTGTTCCTGTCTCGCTTTTCACCATAGCTTGTGGCGTTGCCTGAACTGTCCTCTATGGTCACATACTGGTCAGTGGTGAAATCAAGCACCATGTCCTTGTCCCAGTTGTTTGTGTAGGTAATATGGCTTATGAACTTTCCACCGCTTACCTCATAGGTATATTTCGCCGTGAGCCTGCCGTCCTTTGTTGTAAAGGTATTGTCACCAACGTCCTCAAAAATTATATCATACCAGCCGTCAGACTTCTTCACCGCATAGTCAGGGATATTGTCAGGGTCGATATATTCAATGTCCACTTCGTCGGCCATATCAGGATCGTCCTTGGCGACAGAAGTCACAGCGTTCTCACTAGGATCAACATCGTCAGCGACCTCAGCGTTTTTCTTTTCGTCAGTGTATTCGCAGTTCTCATTGAGCCAGTTTTCAAGCTTTTCTGCCTTTTCACCGCCTATATCAAATTTTAATATATCTCCTGCAAAAAGCTGAACATACAGATCTCCGTTAGCAGTAAAATAAGCCGTACCGTTGACGTCAAGTCTTTCTACATAGAAGCTTATTGTTATTCCGCCCTCAATGTAATATTCATCATCATTTGTTACCGACAAATTAATATCAGGGTCGCTCTCATAAGCGTCTCCCTCATAGACCGCATTGTATGAACCATTATCTTCCTTTAACAGGTCAAGCAGCTTTGAGAGGTCGGTATTAGTATACTTTCTGAGCCTGCCCATTCCTGCGTCATTGTAAGCATAGTCCACACGAGCCGTTTTTTCAAGACTTACGTCATTTATTATGTCATCAAGGGTCATATCGGTCTTGCAATCAGGTGAGTATTTCCAATCATCATACCAAGCCACAGAGCCGTCATCAAAGACCACCGCCAGATAAACGCTTGGTGACAAGTCCTTTATTGAATAAATATCCGCTTTTGTTGTTTCCTTTTTGTTTGTCTCATAGTTTTCCGTTTCAAGAGTCATGGTGGTGAGCTTGCTGTCAAGAAAAGACTTATCAACATGTCCCATTGAAACATATTCCACATCGTTATATTCAAACGTCTCATATTTTGCATTCATTGCATATTCGTCCCAAGGAACTCTATATGACACTGTTGCTTCCTCGTCTGCCATCTGCTGGTCAGCCGCAGACTTTGCCTTTATATCTTTGTCCGATCTGCCTGCAAACATCATAACACCCGTCGCCGCAGCGATAACACCGCAGGCCGCCACAGCCGCCCACTTTGTCCATATGGTTTTTATCTTTATGCCGCTGCCGCTCTGTCTGCATTCTTCAATGTAATGCTCGTCAGCATTTTCCAAAGCCTTGAAAATATCCTCTCCTGTTGTTTTCATAAAAGAACTCCCTCCTTTTCAAGCAAAGCCTTTAACTTATTTCTGCTTCTGAAAAGGCTCGCCTTAACTGTGTTCAGGTTCATAGCATACTTTTTTGATATCTCTTTTATAGGCGTTGCAAACCAATATCGCTGGAGAAATATATTTCTGTCTCTCTCCTGCAACTCGCCAAGAAATTCGTTTATAAGCCACTCAAGATGTCTGCCGTCGCAAAGACTCTCGGTGGTGTCATTGTCAGGTATGCACTCGTCAAGCTCCTCCAAGACCGCCGCTATCTCACCTTTTCCACGCTTTGCAGTCTTTGACGCACGATATCTGTCAAATGCGATATTTCTTGTTATCCGCCCGAAAAATGCCGACAGCATTCTGGGTTTCTGTGGCGGAATGGAGTTCCATGCCCTGAGCCAAGTTTCGTTCACGCACTCCTCCGTGTCCTCCCTGACTCCAAGAATATTGTAGCCCACAGAATAACAGTATCCGCCGTATTTTATATCCGATTGTGAGATAGCCTGCTGATCTCTGTTTTCATAAAGCTCGATTATCTTGCTGTCCTCCATTTTCCGCCCCCCTATACAATATACTTCATTGAAAGTCCTTTCACCTATAATGACGAGATATCCGCCGAAAGGTTTTATGAAAACGCAAAATAATTATAACATACGATAAAAAATTTTGCAACACAAAAACGACGTCCCACATCACTATGGAAACGCCGTTTATATGAAAGAATGATTTTATGACAACTCGTTAAGAAGATCCATATACAATTCGTTGTAATCTGTTCTGTTATCCTTCAGGAATGCGATAGCCGCACGAGGGTGGCGATTGAGCGCACCTGTGAGCATATAAGGCACGTCATAGCCCCACTGTGAACCCTTTGCCCTCTCCTCAGCAACGTACTTCTCAACGAACTTCAGTGTAGGAGTAAGCTTGTAGTTAGGGTTTCTCAGGAAGCTGAGCATCTGCTCCATGAAGCAGTTTCCTGCACCTCTTCCCATTCCGCTCATTGTGGCGTCAGCAAAGCTTGCGCCGTGAGAAATGCTCTCGATAGTGTTTGCAAAAGCGAGCTGCTGATTGTTGTGCATATGAACGCCCACCTTTTTGCCACTAGCCTCAGCCACCTCGCAATACTGCGCAGTAAGTCTTCTCACCTGCTCAGGGAAAAGTGAGCCGTAGCTGTCAACAAGATAGATAACATCAACAGGGCTTTTTGCCACAAGGTCAAGAGCCTGTGCGATATCGTCCTCTCGACTTGCAGAAACAGCCATGATGTTGATAGTAGTTTCATAGCCCATATCGTGACAGTAATTTATCATCTCCAACGCACCAGGCATCTGATGAGTGTATGTTGCGATCCTTATCATGTCGATAACGCTCTCACTCTTTGGCAGGATATCTTTTTTGAAATCACATCTGCCAACATCAGCCATAACAGAAAGCTTCAGAGGGCTGTCATTATCACCAACGATAGCTCTGATATCCTCCTCATCACAGAACTTCCACTTGCCGAACCCCTTGACGTCAAAAAGCTCCTTAGAAGCCTTGTAGCCGAACTCCATGTATTCAACGCCTGATTTTATATTAGTTTTATAGAGTTCTTTTACAAACTCGTCTGAAAATCCAAAATTATTTACAAGTCCTCCGTCACGGATAGTTGCGTCCAGAAGCTTTATATCAGGACGATATGACATAAGGTCACCTTTCTGATTTATCGTCTTTGCCTGATTTGCCATTGTGATTACTTCCTTTCCAAAAGCAGACCCTTACCACGTCTGTGTAAGATTTATCACTTTAAAGATTTTATGCTTTTAAGCTTTTATGTATTAAAGTATAACACTATTTTTCTTCCCTGTCAATAGCCCCAAAGCCCTTTAAACACATTTTTTACATTTTAATAATATTTCCCTCCCCAAGGCCTAAACTTTTGTACATTTCCAACTATCAAAACGACGCAGTATTGTGATAAGTGCTGAAAAATATCCACGCTCCTTGACAAATCAGACTTATAGTTGTATACTCTAAGTGTACTACAACAAATAATACAGTTGGTACAGCAGAACAAATGAAACGAAACAACAAAATCGAAAGGAGGTATTCAAGGTGATAACGCTTGATCTTACAGGAAGAGCACCTATTTACGAACAGATATGCAGCCAGTTCTCAAGCCTTATATCAAAAGGCGTGCTAAAAGAAAACGATAAGCTGCCAAGCTCAAGAATGTTGGCAAAGGAACTGGGTCTGAATCCAAACACAGTCGCCAAAGCCTATAGCAGACTTGAGCATGACGAAATAATCTATTCCGTGGCAGGAAAAGGCTGCTTTGTGGCAAAGCAGAAAGGCTCTATAGAGAAAAAATTGCTGGAAGAATTTAAGCTCCATGCCGCCGCCGCAATGCAGGCAGGCATAAGCCTTGGATCGCTTACCTCCGTCCTTGAAGAACTGGCGGAGGAACAGAAAGAAAGGAGTGACAAAGAATGATAGAAATAAAAGACCTGTCACTTACATTCAAAAACGCAGACGAAGATCACGAGGCACTGAAAGCCGTCACCCTGGATATCCCCGAGGGCTGCATATACGGCTTTGTAGGCTCGAACGGTGCAGGTAAATCCACCCTGCTGCGTGTTATAAGCGGGATCTACCGCCCCGACAGCGGCAGCGTCACCATTGACAAAACAGAGGTCTATGACCGGCCGCAGGCTAAAGAGAACATCTTCTTTGTGAGCGACGAAACGGTGCAGTTTTCAAGACTGACAGTGAATGACCTGAAAAGCTTTTACCAAAGCAGCTACCCGACCTTTGACGACAAGGTGTTCGATGACCTTATCTCAAAGCTTGACCTGCCACGGAAGAAACCGCTGTCACAGTTTTCAAAGGGCATGAAAAGGCAGGCTATCGTTGCGGCTGCACTTGCCTGCCGAACAAAGTATATCCTCCTTGACGAGGCTTTTGACGGCCTTGACCCTGCCATGCGAAAGCTTATCCGTACAATGATAGTTGACGATATTTTCGACCGTGGTGCGACCCTTGTGGTGTCCTCCCACAACATCACCGAGATAGGCGAGCTTTGCGACAAAGCAATGCTCCTGCACAAAGGCGAGGTCATTTTCGCCAAGGATATCGATGATGTAAGAGAGGGCTTTGAAAAGGTGCAGATAGCCTTGCCCGAGGGCGAGCTTGACCGCTCCGCCATAGAAAACGCAGGCGTCGAAGTGCTCAGTTTCAAAAAACTCGGAAGAATTTCCACCGTTGTGGCAAAGGGCGAAAAAGCGGATATCACCGCAAAGCTTTCCGCTCTCTCCCCTGCCGTTCTGGAGCTTGTCCCTCTGACCCTTGAAGAGATTTTCATTTACGAAATGGAGGTGCGTGGATATGCTGTCAGTGAAGAATAGAATAATAAAGACCTCACGCCGTGACTTCAGAGTAAACAAACTGCTTTTCATCATCACAAACCTTGTGCTGTTCATAAACTTCATCATGCAGATGTCCATGCGTAAGTTCATCACCTACTACAGTGAGAGCGTGACGAACAGTTACACAGGCTATGGTCTTGCCCAGGCAGGTTCTGTGGCGATAGCGTTGTGTGCAGTATTTACAGTTTTTACCCTTTTCCATGAGCTTTACAGCAAGCCACACGCAGACCTTGCGTATTCTCTCCCAGCCAGTGCAAAAGAACGCTTCTTCTCAAAGCTTCTCACCCTGCTGAAACTGCATATCCTGCCGGTCATATTCTGGAACATCATTCAGTTTATCGCCATATTCCTCACAACGGATATCACCTTGTACATGGTAGCAAGATATTCCGCAGTGCTGATGTTCACAGAACTTGCCACGAGCCTTTTCGTGATACTTGCGGTGCTTTTGTGTATGATATGCTGTGGCAGGCTTGCAGAAATGATATACACAGCGGTGATAATAACAGTCTGCGAAGCGGCTCTCCCTGCTTGCATATACTATTCCACAATTAGTCCATTTACAGTTCAGTACCCATACGATATTGAAAATTTCGTTACCTATTGTCCTGCATGGAGCGCCATTTCCGCCAAGCTTATGGAATTTGGCTACTCCACAAAAGTCCTGCTTCTTCTCATTGGAAGCACAATTTTCTCAGCTCTGCTTATCACACTTTTGTATTTCCTCTACAAAAAGCGTGACGGCAAGGACACGGGCAAGCCGTTCATATTCAGTGCCTATCGTGAAATTATACTTATCCTAGCCGTGGTCACTGTAACGACTTACGTCCTCTCCGACACAAGCAACCTGATACTTCTTCCTGCACTTCTCTTGGGCTATCTCCTTGTGAGAATACTATCATCAAACAGCAAGCTTACAATAATCCGCTTTGTGAAATGGGTAGGCATTTTCGCAGTGTATATGGTAATCATTTTCGGAGTGAACATTCTGGCATACTTCTGCAATGGCTTTACAGGCAAGATAGATGAAGCAAAGCTTACTGAATACAATCATGTGTGGGCGTTGAACACAACAACAGATGACATAACAGCTTCCTATATTTCAAGCCACCAAAATCCGCAGGACAAAAACACCCTCACAAAAGACGAGACCATGCAGATAATAGATATCTACAACAGCGCCTTTGACAGCCGCAAAAAGAGTATCAGCGACTATATACACCACTTTAAAAGAACACAGAACCAAGTAAATATAGTAAGCATAATAATAAGGACTTACGATACAGACGATATATATAACAACGATGATATCGACTATATCGACTTTGATTTCAACGTATCAAAAGCCGAAGCGGATAAAGTCACCGAGAAACTTAAAGCCCTGAGCTTTATCGCACCTGAACAGATACATGAACAGAAAAGCTACAATTATTAAGCCTGCTTTTTGCACAAAATAACCCCCTCAGAGCCACGCTCCAAGGGGGTTTTATCTTTCTGTTCTCTATTAATCCATGACCGCATTAGCAAGCATAAGCTTGATACGGTTCTCCTGGTTGACCTTTGTCGCACCCGGGTCATAGTCGATTGCAACTATGTTTGCGTCCGGATAAGCCTGCTTGATAGTTCTTGACATACCCTTTGCAACAATATGGTTAGGCAGACAGCCGAATGGCTGAGTGCAGATTATGTTCTTTGTGCCTGTTTCTGCAAGAGCCGCCATTTCAGCAGTGATGAGCCAGCCCTCGCCCATTTTTACGCCCTGACTAATATACTTATCAGCACACTTTCTAAGGTGTTCAAAATCATGAGGCGGCTGGAAAATGCCCTGTTCGTTGATGACCTTTATCTGTTGCTTCTGGAACTTGTAAAGCACGTCATAACCAATGCCGTACATAAGAGTGCGGCTGGTTTTCTTGTCATAAAGCTTCTCGTCATTGATAGCGTCCGACGCACAGTAAAGCACGAAGTCCAACAGTCCCGGCACGTTAGGCTCACAGCCCTCAGACAGCAGGAAATCGTTAAGGTGATTGTTCGCAAGGGGTGAATACTTAACGTATATCTCTCCCACGATACCTACCTTAGGCTTCTTCTCCTTTGTCCTAGGAAGCGCCGCAAAGTCTTTGAGCATAGCATTGTAAATGCTCTTTGTGTGCATATATCTGCTCGGTGTAGCGAACAGCTTTCCAAGCCTGTGCTGCCACCTTGCCAAAAGCTCGTCCGTAGAATTTTTCTCTATCTCGTAAGGCTTGCACTGATTGTACAAAAGCATGAGCATATCACCGTAAAGCACCGCATAAATAAGCTTCATTGCAATGGCAGGGGTGATATCTATGGAAGCGTCCTTTTCAAGTCCGCTGAAATTCAGCGACAGAACAGGCACTTCAGGGAACTGCGTTGACAGCGCCTTTCTTATAAGGTGGATATAGTTTGAAGCACGACAGCCGCCGCCCGTCTGCGACATAAGCAGAGCCGTGTGTTCAAGGTCATACTTGCCGCTTTTGAGAGCGTCCATAAACTGTCCGATAACAAGAAGCGCAGGATAGCAAGCGTCATTATGTGTGTTTTTAAGTCCCTCGTCTATAACGTTTCGTGAGCAGTTTTGCAAAAGCTCCATGTTATAGCCGTATTTTTTGTATATCGCCATGATAAGCTTGAAGTGTATAGGAAGCATATCAGGTATAAGTATAGTGTATTCCTCACGTCTTGACTTGTCAAAATAAGACCTTTTTACTCTGTCCGAGCCTGCGTGTTTTATCTCTTTTTCAGCCATTACATTGCCTCCTTGTCCATTTTCTTCTCAGCATTTGCGCTGGCTTCTTTTTCCTCCAGTGCCGCCGCCAAAGACCTGAGTCTTATCTTAGCCGCACCGAGATTCGTTATCTCGTCTATCTTTAGCTGAGTGTAAAGCTTGCCCTTTTCTTCAAGTATAGCTCTCACCTCATCAGTTGTAACAGCGTCGATACCACAGCCGAAGGATACAAGCTGAACGAGCTGCATATCATCATTTTCGCATACATACTCTGCCGCTCTGTAAAGCCTTGAATGATAAGTCCACTGATTGAGTACGTCAAGTGCGGGTGTATCCACTTTCATCGCCACGCTGTCCTCGGTAATAACAGCAAAGCCAAGAGAAGCGATAAGCTTGTGTATGCCGTGGTTTATCTCAGGGTCGATGTGGTAAGGTCTGCCTGCCAGAACGATTATTTTCTGACCCTTTGCCCTTGCCTCAGCGATTATCTCCTGCGCCTTAGCCTCGATATCCCTATGGTATCTCACCTGCTCAGAATAAGCCTTGTTAAGCACTCCAAGCACCTGCTTTGCAGTGATGTTATACTTTGAAAGCGCTCTTGCCATTGCCTTTGCAACGTGCTTTTTGATGTTTATGTCAAGATAAGGCATGATGAAATTATCATCATTCAGCTTGTCATTGTTAGCCTTTAGAAGCTCAGGATAATAAGCAACAACAGGACAGTTATAGTGATTGTCCGACTGACCCTCGTCAGCATTGTAGCTCATGCAAGGATAGAATATAAAGTCCACACCCTTGTCAAGGAGGCTCTCTATATGACCGTGACAAAGCTTTGCAGGATAACATACCGTATCAGACGGAATAGTTTGCTGACCCTTGTAATATGTATCTCTCGTTGACTCCTCAGACAGCACCACCTCAAAACCAAGGCTTGTGAGCAGTGTTGAGAAAAACGGCATAAGGTCATAATAAGACAGCGCAAGCGGCAGACCTACCTTTGCAATAGGCTTTGCAGGCTTGTTGTCAGCATAAGAGAGTATCTTGTTATACTTATACTCTATCATGTTTTCCGTTCTGTCGGTTATCTTTATGCCTGCACCCTTTTCACAGCGGTTTCCGGAAGTAAATCTTCTGCCGTCATTAAATCTTATTATAGTAAGGTTACAGTGCGCACCACAGCCACCGCACTGAACGGCTCTTGAATTGTAAGCAAATTCTTCAAGCTGAGCCTTTGTAAGAACGCCTGACTTGCCGTCCCTGCCCTGAGATTTTTCTTTTGCGAAAAGCGCACAGCCGAACGCACCCATAAGTCCCGCAATGGCAGGTCTTATAACGTTTCTGCCAAGCTCCATTTCAAATGACCTTAGCACAGCGTCGTTAAGGAACGTTCCGCCCTGAACGACTATATTCTTGCCAAGCTCGTCAATAGACTTGGCTCTTATTACCTTGTAAACTGCGTTCTTGATGATAGACGAAGAAAGTCCTGCAGAGATATCCTCAACGGAAGCTCCGTCCTTTTGCGCCTGCTTTACAGATGAGTTCATGAACACTGTACATCTTGAGCCAAGCTCCACAGGTGCTTTTGCAAACAGACCGAGCCTTGCAAACTCTGCAATGTCATATCCCATTGCACCGGCAAAAGTCTGAATGAACGAGCCACAGCCTGATGAACAAGCCTCGTTGAGCATAATGCTGTCGATAGCGTTGTTTTTTATCTTGAAGCACTTGATATCCTGTCCGCCGATGTCGATGATAAAATCAACGTCAGGACAGAAATAAGCCGCCGCCTTATAGTGCGCAACAGTTTCAACTATACCATAGTCAACGCCCAGACCTGCCTTTATCAGATCCTCACCGTAGCCTGTTACCGCAGAAGCTTTTATGTTAAGCTCAGGGGTAGCAAGGCTGTAGATCTCCTCAAGCTTTGAAGCGATTATATCCAGCGGCTGACCCTTGTTTGAGCAGTAGTGCTGATAAAGAAGCTTTCCGTCAGGTGTGATAAGCACAAGCTTTGTGGTTGTCGAGCCTGCGTCTATGCCAAGATAAGCGTCGCCCCTGTAAGTTCTGATGTCTTCATATTTAAGGTCAGACTTCTTGTGTCTTTCCACGAAAGCATTATATTCCTCACGGCTTGCAAACAGTGGCTTGCCTACCACGATATTGTCAGTAGCCTTTGCGTTCACTATCTTGTCAAGGGCTTCGTCTATAGTCATTTCCTCAGCAAGAGTGTCAGCATGAAGTGCCGCACCGAAAGCCATATAGCAGGAAGAATTTTCAGGAAGTATAGCGTGTTCCTCGTCAAGGTTCAAAGTAGTTCTGAATGCCTTTCTCAGTGCACTGAGATATGTAAGCGGACCGCCAAGGAAAAGCACCTGACCGCCGATCTTTCTGCCCTGCGCCAGACCCGAAACTGTCTGGTCAACAACAGCCTGAAAGATAGACGCAGATATGTCCTCTTTTCTCGCGCCCTGATTAAGAAGCGGCTGAATATCAGACTTTGCGAAAACACCACATCTTGAAGCGATAGGATAAGTCTTTTCAGCCTTAAGAGCAAGGTCGTTCATCTCGTCAGGGGTAACGCCCAAAAGTCCTGCCATCTGGTCGATAAAAGCACCTGTGCCACCTGCGCAAGAGCCGTTCATACGCTGTTCAACGCCCCCTGTGAGGAAGATTATCTTAGCGTCCTCTCCGCCAAGCTCAACCACAACGTCAGCCTTTGGATACTTCTTGTTTACAGCGATAAAAGCAGAAAAGACCTCCTGCACGAAAGAGATACCGCTTGCCTCAGCGATGCCAAGACCTGCCGAGCCTGTTATGGCTATCCTGAACTTGTCCTCAGGATAAAGCTCTCTGATAGCACGCAGCTGCTCAGCCACCGTTTCCCTTACCTTTGAAAAATGTCTTTCATATTTGTTATAAATAAACTCGCCCTCGTCAAGAATTACCGTCTTGACCGTGGTCGAACCTACGTCTATGCCTAAATCATAAATCTTGCCCATAGTAAAAACCTCACTGATTCTCGTTTATACACTCTTAGTTATTATATCACACTTTTTCGCAAATTACAAGCTTTTTATATTAACAAATATGTATCTGAAAACTACCTATAAAGCTAAAACGGGCGAACACTGTTCGCCCCTACAATGCAACTATTACAATGTATGGCAAAATGCGTTCGCCCGTAAATATTCATTTTTTATCTATGCTTATTCCTGCTCTAAAAGGCAATCAGTAAGATTAAGGTCATAGAGATTGTTGTAGGTAGGCTGCTGAACAGGCTCACCTGCAAGTCTGTAGAACTGCTCTGAGCCGTACTTCTTGATGAAGTTTGTGGTGTGGCAATTTATTTTCAGCTCCTCGATAAACTTCTTCATAACATTGCTGTCAGCGCCATAAGCATTCTCAAGGAAGTCAAAAGCATATTTCAGACCATTCATAGACTGCTGTGTAACGTTGTTTGCGCCATGGAGCAGATTGTTGAAGGAGTTCTGCAAAATAACAGTACAGCGGTTTTTGTTATCTCTTCCCTCGTTGGTACACTTATCAAGATAAGCTTCCAGATTGTGGAGTATCCAGTGCTGGATCTTCTTGTTAGACGGCGAGATGTTTCTTGCTCTTACCGCCTTGTCAAGGCTCTTGTTGCAGTCCATGATGTGTTCACTGATTATCTGACGGCATGAAAGACCATTGTTTATTTTCACAAGGATATCTTCCATTCTCGGGTGGATAAGTCTTATCATCTTCTCCATTTGGATACAGCTTCTCATTGTGTATGTGATGCCGTCCATAAGCAGATTCATAAGAGCCACAGCTTCCTCAGTGCCTGCCGCTCTTGCGTCAGCAATGTTCTGTGCAGTTATACCGCCCTCGAGGATAGCGTCAACGTCATATTTCTCACGATAGTAGTTGAATCTGTCATAATATTCCGCAAAGCCCTTTGAGAACTCTGGGTTCTGTACATACTGAGCAGCCAGAGCGTGGTCAACAAGGATACCGCTCTCCTCATAAAGCTGCATCATTTCAGAAAGGTCCTCCCAGCCACGGGCAGTAACAAAGCGGTAGTTGTTCTTATCGCTTGCGTCTACCATATAATAATGGTCAGGGTGAAGCTCAAGATATGATATGATAGCTGGGTGAACGCCTGCATAGTAAGCATATTCTTTCCAAACGTCGAAATCAGGCTGACACTCGACCCTCTTAACACGGTCGAGAGTAACGATATCGAACTCAGAAACAGACTTGTTGAACTCAGGCGGGTTACCTGCTGTAACAACTACCCAACCTGCCGGAACCTGATGAAGTCCGAAAACCTTATACTGCAAGAACTGGAGCATTGCAGGAGCAAGGGACTCGGAAACGCAGTTGATCTCATCGAGGAAGAGAATACCCTCTTTGATGCCAGTGGCTTCGATAGTGTCATAAAGAGTAGCCACGATCTCACTCATCGTGTACTCGGATATCTGCACGTCAGCACCGGTGTAGTTTCTATGTACAATAACAGGCAGACCGAGGGCAGACTCTCTTGTGTGGTGGGACATCGAGTAGGTAACAAGGTTTACGCCAGTTTCCTGAGCTATCTGCTCCATAATAGCGGTCTTACCGATACCAGGTGCGCCAAGCAGGAACACAGGTCTCTGATGTTCTATGCTAATTCGGTAATCGCCAAATTCGTCTTTAATGAGATAGGCTTGTATTGCATTAAGTATCTGTTGTTTTGCTTCTTTAATATTCATAATCATTTCTCCTCAGTGCAGTCTGAAGCTGTGAACAAAAAGCACTGCACAATTAAATAATCTTACCATTTTATTATAGACTATCTCCAAATTAAAGTCAATAGTCATCACAAGTTTTGTCAGCTTACACAAACAATTGAAAATATTTTAGTTATTCTGTATCAAAGTCATAAAATTTAACTGTTAAAATATTGATATCAAAACAGAATTTTCAACAGACTTTTAAGTTTTTTCAAACGTTTTCGCCCATACCCCAGCAGACCTCATAACCTCACTGCTCACTTGGTTTTGACATCTCCCAAACAATGTGCTATAATAATAAGGTATAAAATTTATCCCTCGGAGGTCTGATCTATGCTTTATGAAATAAAAAATGATAAACTCTCTATCTCAGCCGACACTTTCGGTGCTGAGCTTCACTCTATCAAACTGGACGGCAAAGAATATCTCTGGCAATGCGGTGACGCTTGGAAACGCTACGCTCCTATCCTCTTCCCGTTCATATGCTCCCCTAAAGACCGCACCTACAAGGCTGGCGGTCAGGAATATCACATGGCTGCAAACCATGGTTTCGCTCGTGACAGCGAATTTGCTTTCTCAGGCAGCACAAAAAATTCCCTGAGCTTTATCCTCAAAGACAATGACGTTACCCTTGCTCAATACCCATATCACTTTGAGCTTGAAGTCACCTACTCCATAAAAGGTTCAAAAGTCACCGTCACAAACACAGTAAAAAACACTGATGAAAAGGCTATGTACTTCTATCTCGGCGGTCACCCTGCTTTTATCTGCGATATCCAAGGTGGCAAATGCACAGTTGAGTACGAGAAAAACGAGCATATCGTTCAGCCTATCCCAAACGGCGAGAGGACTATTCTTGACGGTGAAAAGACTATCACTCTCACAAGAGAGCTTTTCGACTATGACGTTATCATGAAAGACCACCCTGCTTCAAAGGCTGTCACCCTGAAAACGTCTGACGGCGGTTTCGTAAAGCTTTCATTCCCACACTCTGACTGCATTGCCGTATGGACTTCCACAGGCAACCCTGACGCTCAGTTTATCTGCCTTGAGCCTTGGACTAGCGTGCCTGTTTACGAGGACGACGCTTTTGAGGATATCGAAAACAAGCCTCACGCTATCAAGCTTGCACCTGAAGCTGTTTACACCTACAGCTACACTGTGGAGGTAGGCTGATGAGAGCGGTAATACAGAGGGTCACAAGTGCAAAAGTTGAGGTCGAGGGCAAGGTTACAGGCGAGATAGGAAAGGGCTTTCTGATACTTTTCGGAGTAGGTCAGGAGGACACTGAGGCTGACTGCGACAAGCTTGCAGACAAAATATCAAAGCTTCGCATTTTCGCTGACGAGAACGACAAGACAAATCTTTCTATAAACGATGTTGGCGGAGATATTCTTTGCGTTTCACAGTTCACCCTTTATGCAGATTGTCACCACGGCAACCGCCCGTCATTTATCTATGCAGGCAAGCCTGATGAAGCCAACAGACTTTATGAATACTTCTGCAAGGTCTGCGGTGAGAAAATTACAGGCAAGGTAGAAAAGGGCGTTTTCGGTGCAGACATGAAAGTTTCACTGCTCAATGACGGTCCTTTTACTATCATTCTTGAATGTAGAAACGGAGAGATAATCCCATGAACATACAGATATTCGGCAAGTCAAAATCCTTTGACACAAAAAAGGCCGAGCGTTATTTCAAAGAGCGTGGAATAAAGTTCCAATCTGTTGACCTGCCTACAAAGGGGCTTAGCAAGGGCGAGCTTAACTCAGTGCTTGCGGCTGTGGGCGATATTGACAAGCTTATCGACCCAAAGGCAAAGGGAGAGCAGGCAATGCTCATAAAATATCTTGGAAGCACCGAGGAAAAGATAGAAAAGCTTCTTGACTATCCCGAGCTTTTTGCCGCACCTATCGTAAGAAACGGCAAGAAAGCCACAGTAGGCTTCTGCCCCGAGGTGTGGAAAAGCTGGGAATAGCCCTAGATGAAAATACTGTGAAAATTGCCGATATTCGTTGAAAGAAGCTTGAAAGTGTGGTATAATACCATATGGAAAAGTATTTTCAGAAAGAGATGTTTTAAATGGTAATTGATTTTCACGTTCACGCCTTTAATCCAAAGGTAGCGGAAAAGGCTGTTGAAAAGCTTCAGGCTTGCAGTGGAATAACTCCTTTCACAAGAGGCACTGCAGAGGAAACCATACAGCGTTTTGACGAATGGGGCATTGACAAGGGCGTGCTGTTATCAGTGGCAACAAAACCTACTCAGCAGAGAGTTATAAACGATTGGTGCGCTGAACAGGACGGCGGAAGATTTATAAGCTTCGGTGGAATACACCCTGACGCTGAGGACTATGAGCAGGAGATAGCCCACATAAAGGAGCTTGGACTTCACGGCATAAAGCTTCACCCTGATTATCAGGGCTTTATGATAGATGATGAGCGCATGGACAAGATATATGACGCCATTGAAAGAGCTGACCTGCCTGTTATATTCCATTCGGGCTATGACTGCGTTTCCCCTGACCTTATCCACTCCACACCTGAGAGGGCGCTGAAAATGATAAAAAAGCACCCTAAGCTTAAAGTCATTCTGGCTCACCTTGGTGCAAACATGATGTGGGAGCAGGTGCGTGACGTTTTGGCAGGAGTTGACGGTGAAGTTTATTTTGACACCGCTTTCACAAGTATGTGTCCTGACGAACTTATGCAGGCTATCGTTGAAAAGCATGGGGCTGACAGGATACTTTTTGCAAGCGACTGCCCTTGGGACAGTTCCTACCTTATAAAAGAAAAGATACTGCGTTTGAACATTTCCGAGGATAACAAAGATAAAATTCTCGGTGGCAACGCAGAAAGACTTCTTGGCTTAAAATAAAATTGTGTAAATTCTGAAAAGAGGATATAAAAAATGAGATCAAAACTGCTTGCGGCTGTGCTGGCTTGTTCTGCGGTTTTCGGGCTTGCTTCATGTGGGGCAATGCTTCCAGAAAGCTCCTCCGAAACGGAGACCACCACGGGTACTGCCGCCCAGAGAGTTATAGAGACCACAAAGACCGCAACAATGGGCGACGATTATGATGAGGACGATGAGGATTACGAGGGCTACACCACCACCACTTCTGTGACGGCAGGCACACTTGAAAACCCTGACGTGAGCATTGACGAAGGCTACGACCCTGACATAATCGCAACGGCAACAAAGAGGACGACCACCACCACAACCACAACATCTGCCGAAACAAAGGCGACTAAAAAAACCACCACCACAAAGTTCAAAAAGGACGCACTTTTCCCTTTGGGTGATGATGTGAAATACCCTGATTCTATCCCATTTCTTGTAAAGTCAGACACCTCTTACCTTAATCTCAGATACGGTCCGTCAAAGAAATATGACGTGATAGAAAAGATACCTGACGGAAAGACCATAAACGGCTACGGCGAGAGAACAGACGGTGACGGAAACATATGGGTATATGTAAAATATAACAATAAAAGCGGCTGGGTAATGAAAGAGCTTCTCAGCGGCACTGAATAAACGGAGGACAAATAATGGACAGCTTCAAGGAACAGATAGTTCGCAAGATTCCCACAAAGAACGATAAGATACAGAAAATTTTCATCATGATAGCAAGCGTGGCACTTGCCGCACTGTGCTTTATCTTCCCTTTCGGCACGCAGTTTTCTGTAATAGGCATTTTTCTTGCCGCCGCCGCACTTTATGGCGGTTATTATCTTACAACAAAACTCGATGTGGAGTATGAATACATTTTCACAAACGGAGAAATAGACGTTGACAAGATAACGGCTCAGCGTTCAAGAAAACGCCTTATCACATTCCGTTGCGGCAGTGCGACAGATTTCGGCATTGCTGACGAGAATTTCTCTGTACCTGAGGGCGCAACACAGGTCCTTGCCTGCGCTTGTGACGATAGCCTTACAGACTACTACATAACATTCAACCACAAAAATCTCGGGCTTACAACTGTTATTTTCACACCAGATGACGATATGCTGGCACTTATGAAGCCTGCGCTTCCGAGAACACTGAGGAAATAAAAATGAAAATATTTGTCGGAACTGATCTTATTGAGATCGAACGCATAAAAAAAAGCTGTCAGAGCCGACGTTTCTGTGAAAGGGTTTACTCCGAAAAGGAGCTGACCCTTTTTTCACAGAAGAAAAACCCATACGAATCCATGGCGGCGAATTGGGCGGCTAAGGAAAGCTTCGCAAAGGCTTTAGGCACTGGGGTCGAGGGCTTCGCCTTAAACGAGGTGTCCTGCTTGCGTGACGAGCTTGGCTGTCCTTATCTGGAGCTTACAGGGAATGCGCTTTTGGCGGCTGAAAATAGGGGGCTGACCTTTGCGGTGTCACTTTCCCACATCAAGGATATCGCTTCGGCAGTGGTGATAGCTTATGAAAAGGAGGATAAAAATGGATAGGATATTAACAGTGGAGCAAATGACATTTTGCGAGCATGAGGCTGAAAAATATGGCGTGAGCCTTGCTCAGCTCATGGACAATGCGGCGGCACAGCTTTCGGAGGTCATTGCAAGCAACTCGTCTTCGTCCTCAAAGATAGTGCTTCTTATTGGCAAGGGAAACAATGGCGGTGACGGACTTGTGGCGGCAAATTTGCTTGCGGAACAAGGCCTCAAGCCTGCGGTGGTCCTATGCTGTGGTGAGCCTGACACTGACCTCTCCTCGGCAGCGTATGCTAGGCTCGATAAGAGCGTAGAGGTGCTGAAAGCTGAAAATGCGCTGGATTTTATCGAGGGTGCAGACGTGCTTGTGGACTGCATTTTCGGAACGGGTTTTCACGGAAGCCTGCGTGAAAATATCCTGCCAGTGTTCAGAGCTTGTGAAAAATGTGAAGGCATGAAGATAGCCTGCGACCTGCCGTCGGGAGTCAATGCACGGAATGGTCAGGCTGACAAGCTATCGTTCATGGCTGACGTGACAGTGACCTTTCATCGTGGCAAGCTGGGTCTTTATTTACAGCCTGCGGTGGACGTTTGCGGTGAAATTCTGGTAAAAGATATCGGTATTGACGAGCGTTGCGAGAATACCCTATACCCTGTTATAACGCCTTTTGACGTGGTAAAAGCAAGGGCGGCACTGCCTTTTAGACCTGCTGACGGACACAAGGGCACGTTCGGCAAGGTGGTGAGCGTGGCAGGCTCGGAGAGCTATATAGGTGCGGCAGGGCTTTCAGCAATGGCGGCAATGCGAACAGGCGTGGGGCTTTTTGAGCTTTGCACTGCAAAAAGCGTAGTCAACTCCCTGTCGGCTGATATGTATGAATGTACATACTCGGCAATGAAAACCGACAAGGACGGCTTTATGGTGGCTGAAAATGCGGAGACGATACTGAAAAAGTGCGAAAAGGCAAGCTGTTTGCTAATAGGCTGTGGGCTTGGTCACACGGCTCAGACAGAGAAGCTTGTGGCGGAGCTTATTGAAAATGCGGAGATACCCATAGTTTTGGACGCTGACGGAATAAATTCACTTTGTCCGAATATAGATGTACTGTTGAAGAAGAAAAGTACAGTTATCCTCACCCCTCACCCTGCGGAGCTTGCAAGGCTTTGTGGCATGACGGTTGGCGAGGTCATGTCGGACAGACTTGGATCTGCATATAGGCTGTCAGAAAAATATGGTGTGACAGTGCTTGCGAAGTCGGCTGACACCTTTGCTGTGGACGGTGGAAAAGTTTATCTTTGCACCGAAGGCACAACTGCGCTTGCAAAGGGTGGCTCAGGGGATATGCTTGCAGGCATTGTTTCCTCCTATGTGGCTCAGGGGTGCAACGCTCTTGATGCGGCGGCACTTGGGTCGTTCACACTTGGCTCGACGGCTCTACTTGCAGGATACAAAAGATCTGAGCGTGGAATCATTGCAAGAGATGTTATTGACGCTTTGCCACGATTTTTGTATGACCTTGAAAACGCCGACTAGGCTGTACTAAAAACAAAGACCTTCTTCTTATGAAGAGGGTCTTTTTTAATGGAGGGCAAAATGAAAAGAACAAAGGCATTTTTTCTCACGATTTTGGCGGTAATGGGCTTATGCTCATGCGGTGAAAGCACCGAAGTCAAACCCGTAAAGCTGGCAGAGGACTACAAGACCCCGGCTGAGTTCACCATTAACGGCACGGAATACGTCGCAAGCTTCACCCGTGAGGGCGCAGATATGTGGGAGTGTGAGATAACTGCGCCAGAAACTGTAAGCGGCATGGTGATAACCTGCTCAGGAGAAAGCGCACGAATTGAATACAAGGGTTTGACCTACGAAACTGACCGAGGGAACATACCCGAAAGCTCCGCTGTCACAATGACTGCCGCTGTGCTTGACAAGCTTATTTCGCAGAAAGGCGTGACGTATCTCAAAAATGACAAGGGAGACATCACCGCCACGGGACAGATAAAAGGGCAGGATTTTTCGGCTAAAATCAAAGGCGGAAAGGTAAAAAGCTTGAAGATATCAGGGGAGGTAAGCGTAAAATTCACATAAAAAAAGGTGCAGAGAAAATCTGCACCTTTCTTATGTATGGAAATGAATTATTTACCAAAGTTTGCGCAAGCGATAACGTTACCGTCCTCGTCCTCAAATCTGAGGTCAGCAATGTAGAAATCAGCCTGGTTTGGAATGCCCCATCTCATAAGTGAAACATACTGTGGTTCAGTTGAGTTTACAAATGTAGCACCGTCCTTGATACCAGGTCTCATTGTAAGCTCATAGGAACCCCACTCAGAAGTCCACTCAGCCTCGCCGAAGTCATAGAGGTCGTTCCAACTGTTTTCGCCTTCACCTGTTGTAGGCTGTGTAACGAATGCACCCATGAAGTTACCAGGAACGAGTGATTTTGTGCCGTCGTCACCTGTGAACTCGCCAACTGCCTTTGTAACTACGTCAGCCTTGATAGTGAAGATCTTCTCAAGATCAGCCTCGTGACCCTCAAAGAACTTCTCCATGTGGAACTTGATCTTAGGGATCTTGTAGTTGCCATTATCCTGATCGAGAGTCTCGACCTTGAGCATTGGTATACCAGCAAGCTCCTCAACAGAGAGGTTTACATGAGACTCATCGTTCTCGTAATCCTTCTCAGCGAAAGGTTCAACGATAGAAGCAACGTCCATATCCTTCTTGAAATATACAGAAGCCTCCTCATAGTTCTTCAGAGTAGCTGGCATTTCGGAAATATCCTTTGCAGCCTCACCCTCAGACTCTGTGCCGGAAGCGGCTGTTGAATCAGCTGTTGACTCAGGAGCAGCTGTTGTTGTAGTAGCCTCTGTTGTTGTAGCAGCTGTAGTTGTTGTAGTAGTTTTTGCCTCAGCCTTTGATGAAGAAGAATCATCAGAGCTGCCGCAAGAAGCGAACATAGCACTTGTAAGTGTAAGTGCAAGAGCGCAAGCTAAAAACTTTTTCATTTTAATAACCTCCGTTTAATTGTCATGCTATACACATAGCCTGACCTATATTTACTTTTGTATTATAACACAATTGTCACATATTTTCAATATACTATTTGCACAATTTAAGCACATGATTTCATATGTTTTGCACAGAAATCGTTTACAAATTAGTGCAGGTTACACAAACGAACAAAAAAAACAGAGCTTCCCGAATGACAGAAAGCTCTGTATAAATTCACTTATTCAAGTGTGTTATCTGTGAGAGATTACTTTCTCTTAGAAATAACGATAGCTGCACCAGCAAGTGCTACGCCAGCGAGTGCAAGACCAGCTGTTGCGCCTGTAGCTGCTACGTTGTCAGAAGCTGCTGCTGAAGAAGTAGCTGTTGTTGTTGTGCCAGACTTTGAAGATGTAGCTGCTGTTGAAGTAGCTGCTGCAGAAGACTTGTCGTCCTTCTTAGAATCGTCCTTCTTAGACTCTGTGCCTGAAGCTGTTGAATCAGTCTTAGAGCTTGACTCCTCAGCTACTGGCTTCTTCTGAACTTCCTTCTTGTCCTTGTTAGAACCAGCCTCGTAGATAGCGTTACCGTCAGCACCGAGAACCTTCACACCTACAACGTCGATGCCCTTAAGGTCTGCTGCCCAGTTGTTGATACCAACTGCTGCATAACCCTTTTCCTCATCGTCAACTGCGTCAAAGAGAGGTGTCTCGCTCTTGTATTCAAGAACGTATGTGCCTTCCTCGTCTGTTGTGTAGCAGAGTGTGTCCTTTGGCTTATCATCTTCAACCCAAGAGCCGCCAGCCCAATCCTTAGCGTTCCAGCCGTTCTTTGTGTCGTTGAAGTTGATGGATCCGCCGCCGCCGATCGTGTTCCAGTCGTTGTTGTCAACCTTGATAGTGAAAGATGCACCGTAAACAGCTGTGATATCAGAGATACCGTCCTTAACTACGTTGCCCTCAGACTCATCGCCTCTGAAGAATACAGAAAAAAGGTCATCCTGAGGCTGTCTGCCGATTGCAAGAAGGTCATCGCTTACGTTGAGCTTTGTGCCTGCTGCAGATGCTGGGATCATTGCCATAGAAGCTACGATAGCTGCTGCTGACATACCAGCGAGAATCTTAGAAATTTTCATCGTTAATCTCCTCCATATGAATATAGTTTTATGAATTGTCATTCAATTCTAGTCTTATTATAGCAGACTTTCTCCCTAAAATCAAGGGGTTTTCACTTTTTTTATTCCAAAAAGTGTTGAAATTTCTAACAATATTGTCATACTTCTTTTGTGCATTAATCACAGAAAACGTTATCATCTCTTGCATTTTACAACATTTCCCGTCCTATCTGTCATTGAATCTCTGCAAGAACTGCTTTGTTCTTTCGTTCTGGGTCTGACCGAAAACTTCCTCCGGAGTACCCTCCTCCACGATATAGCCGTCGTCCATAAAGATAACATGATTTGCCACATCACGGGCGAATGCCATTTCATGGGTGACGATGACCATGGTCATTTTCTCTTTGGCAAGCTCTTTTATTACCTTTAAAATCTCCCCTGTAAGCTCAGGGTCAAGTGCGGAGGTCGGCTCATCAAAGAAAAGTATCTGCGGTTTCAAAGCCAATGCTCTTGCGATAGATACACGCTGCTGCTGACCGCCTGAAAGCTCGCAGGGATAAGACTTACCTTTAGTTTCGAGTCCCATTTTCTTTAAAAGCTCCTCACAGTTGGCTTTTGCCTCCGCTTTTGGCTGTTTAATGACATGGAGAGGGGCTTCCATTATATTCTGATTTACAGAAAAGTGCGGAAAAAGGTTGAAATTCTGGAACACAAGACCTATTTTCAGGCGGATATCCCTGAGGGTCTTAGAGGGTGCATACACCGCCTTGCCATTTTCTGTATGGAACATATTCACGTCGTCAACGTTTATCTCTCCGCCGTCTGCTTTTTCAAGCTGGTTTATACAGCGCAGAAGCGTTGATTTACCGCTTCCTGACGGACCTATTATTGCGACTACCTCGCCCACCTCAACGTTAAAAGAAATATCTTTGAGCACCCTAAGGCTGTCAAAGCTTTTAGAAATATTTTTCACTTCAAGAATAGCCATATGAGTTCTCCTTATTTATAATAGTCGAATTTCTTTTCGATAACGGCAAATGCCACCGTCACGATAGCGTTGAGTACGAAATAGAATGCGCCTGCGATAAAAAGCGGTGTTATTGAGCTATACAGATTCATTTGCTGTTTTGCCTTCATTGTTATCTCAGCGAATGCGATAACGTTTGCAAGAGAGGTATCCTTAACAAGCACTATTACCTCATTCGATGTGGCAGGGATAACACGCTTTGTGACCTGGGGCAGAATTATCCTAAAAAATGTCTGCATTTTTGTCATGCCGAGCATTGAAGCCGCTTCGTACTGACCCTTTGGGATAGCCTCGATACCGCCTCTGAATATCTCCGCGAAATACGCCGCATAGTTAAGGACAAATGCCGTAACAAGGGCGATAAACATATAGTTCTCGTTGTTTTTTATATTGGTAAGCACGTCATATACACCGCCTGTTTTGCCCTGCTTTGCAGCACTTGCGATAATAAGCGGCACTGCATAGTAGATAGCGATTATCTGAAGCATGAGCGGCGTGCCACGCATGACAAGTATATAGAGATTTGTCAGCCATGAGATAGGCTTGAAGCGGCATTTTTTCAGCATTGTCACAAGCACTCCCACAGGTATTGAAAGCACGATGGTCCATGCGAAAAGCTTCAGTGTATTAGGCAGGAACTCCAGCAGGATCTCCGTGACCTTTTTTACTTCCTCAAAAGTCATAAATATTCATTCCTTAACAAAATATTACGATAACACGTCACCGTATCAGCGTATTAATACATTATACTACATATTTTGCGACTTGTCAAACGGAAAGAGTGAGGAGTGAGGAATGAGGAGTGAGGAGTGAGGAGTGAGGAGTGAGGAGTGAGGAGTGAGGAGTGAGGAGTGAAGGTATCGCCTGCGGCGATGATTTTTTTATTGCGAACTGCGTCCGCACAATTAACTCACCAACGTTCTTATTAACTTACCTCTTGGAGTATCTCAAACCACAGCTATGCTAATTCCTCATTCCTCATTCCTAATTCCTCATTTGTCATTCCTCACTCCTCACTTTAAATCAGTTCTCTTTGTTCTTCAAAGCCAAAACCGCTTCACGGACTTTCGCCATAAGCTCTTCAGGGGTTTCGCCATTAGGATAAATAGGCTCACCGTAAACGACTTTTACTTTATATTTGCTAAGACGCTTCCAGTTGAAAAGCCTTGGGAGCTTTCTGTCTGGCGGAAATATCTCGTGTCCGCCTTTGATGTAGGCTGGTACTATAGGTACATTGGCTTCGATAGCAAGAACGGCTGCACCGCTTTTGAACTTGCCCATTTCACCGGTTTTGCTTCTTGTACCCTCCGGGTGAACCAGCACGCCCCATTTCTGACCAAGCTTTTTACGCAGAGCCGCCATTGTTTCGTCCACTCTTCCGCCCCTGTCAACAGGCACCATACCGCCTACTCTTACAATAAGTCGGCTGGCTAAACTGCCGTTAAAAAGCTCTTTTTTCGCCATACAGCAGAATTTTGCAAAACGCTCGTATCTGAAATTCAGGGTGAGGAAGATAAAATCAAAATTTGAAACGTGATTTGCACAGATTATATAACCGTCCTTATCAGGTAGATTTTCCTCGTTGGTGACCTTGACTTCATAGAACGCTGTCACAAGATTTCTGTAAAAGCGGTAAATACGATAGTCTATCTTTTTCTTATCCAGTGGATAGAGCATTGACTTCACAGTCTGCGGCTTTATGCGGTTTGGGTTTTGAACGAGGGAGATAAGCTTGCCCACTGTCATATCCTTATCCATACAGCCGTCAACACGCACACCACTGAACTCCTCTATCTCCAATGCAAGCTCGATAGCTGAGAGGGAGTCTATGGTGAACTCCTGCAAAAATTTTGTACTGAGCTTGACTTCATTCGGCTGAACGTGTGCTATTTTTGCCACGGCGTTTCTCACCATTGACGGGATATCCGACGGGTCGATACTCTTTTCTGCCTGCTTATTAAGGCTGTCAAGGTTATCCTCCATGACCATTTTCTTCAGCAGATAACGCTTTGGCTTGCCGATAGCTGTTCTTGGAATAGAATCCACAAAATGTATGCCGCTGAGTTTCATTGCCTGCCCTGCGGAAGAGCTTATCTCTTTTAGCTTTTCTTCCGTCTGCTCACGCTTATCCTCAGCACAGACCACAAAGGCGTGTACCTCGTCATAGCTTCCCTCTTTCGCAGGCACTCCGCAGACCACAAGCTCGTCAACGCTCTCAATGCCCCTATAAACCTGTTCGATATCGTCAGGGGCGGCTTTTTTGCCTGTGGATAGTACGATATTTTCTTTACATCTGCCGAGAATGACGATATTTTTATGCTTATCGAACTTTGCAAGGTCGCCTGACTTGAACCAGCCGTCAGGATTGAAAGCTTCATCTGTGGACTTTTTGTCGCCATAGTAGCCTATCATCATATAAGGTGACTTTATGAGAAGCTCACCGCTGCGGTCGATTTTAACTTTTATATCAGGATATGGCTTACCGCAGGTATCAGCATAGACGTGCTTGCCATATGTGCCGATAGTTGGTATGCTCGTTTCGGTCGCACCGTAGTTGTTCACAATATTAAAGCCTGTGCCATAGAAGAAATCAAATGTATCCTTTGACATTGGTGAGCCTGCGGAACAGAGAAATCTAAGCTCTCCGCCCAAGGCTTTGTGTATCTTTGCAAAGATCTTTTTGCCGCTGTTTATGCCGTAGATCTTACGCTGATGAAGTGCAACAGGAAACATTTTCTTGAAAAGTGCTGAAGATACCTTGCCCCCGTTGATCTGCTGCATTATCTGGGTTTTCAAAAGCTCATAGACCTTTGGCACGCCCGGGAAAACTGTCGGCTTGAAGTTTTGAAAGCCTGCGGAAAGACCCTTTGCGGAGAGAGACTCAATAAAGCACACTGTTCCACCTGTGAGGAGAGGGGCTAAGACCTGTGCAAAAAGTCCGTAGATATGGCTGTTTGGCAGGATCCCGAGATAGCGTTCGTTATCGGTTATGCCGTTGCACTCGCAGACCATTTTGCAGGAGTTTATTTGTGAATCGTGGGTGTGCATGATGCCTGAGGCTGTCCTTGTCGTACCGCTTGAAAAGATTATCACTGCGATATCAGGGTCGCCTACTTCACCTTGGCGGAGTATATTTTCCCCTGAACCGTCAAGTCTGTCAAGCTGGTTTTGGATATCGAGAACAGGTATATTTTTCACGCTTGTAAGCTTCTTTGCCGCCTTTTGAGAAGCGACAACGCACACAGGCTGTGACTTTTTCACCAGTGCGACAAGCTCTGCCGCAGGAAGCGAATAATCTAAAAGAACGGCTGTGGCGTTTAGCTTTGCACAGGCGAGAAATGCGATATTCCACTCAGGTCTGCCCTCAGAGGCGATACAGACCCTATCCCCTGCCACAACGCCCATGGCTTTAAGGCGGCTGCAAAAAACATCAGCCTGTTGCAAAGTTTGTCCGAATGTATATTCCTTTGTTTCACCCTCGTCATTCATCATCACGAGAGCGGTCTTGCTATAGCGGTTTATTGCCGTCTTTCTAAATTCGTTATAAATGTTCATGGCAGTTTCCTTTCCGCACCTCAGACTTTCTGAGAGTTGCCTTTCATTGTATGTTCAAGCGCCGCAACAGCTTTTTCGGAGCTGTCAAGGAGCATATGAAGATTTTCTTCTCCCAAAGCGTCAACAAACACGGTGAAATATTTTTCAAGACGCTGCCGCTTTTCATCTATAGTTTTTTCGCCCTTGGGGAGCAGTTTCACCTGCACACGGCGTTTATCTTCCGGATCACGCACAAGGCTGACAAAGCCTTTTTTCTCCATTGTGCTGAGAACAGAGGTCACACGCTGACGTGATATCATAAGATCACGGCTTATGTCCGAGGGGTATACTATGCCCTCGGCTGTGCTAAGATAGACTATCACTTTGCTTTCGCCCTGAAAAAGCTCTGTAAGGTCGTCCATATATCCTGTTTCAAAAAATCGTCTGAAAACTTCTCCAAAACGCTGGGCTGTTTTATCGTTCATTGTTATTCCTCCAAATGTCAAGGCGGTTGATTGTCAACACTGTTGATTATACACCCTGTTGATGAATTTGTCAAGTGCATGGCTTGTTCTGGTACAAATGCCCTTGACAAAATGCCTATATCATACTATAATAATATGGTATAAATCTTTCGGCAAACGCCGAAACACCGAAAGGAGGATATGCTTTTCAAAGGTCGAAAGGCATGATCTGGATATGATTAAGGACGTACAGGAAAAAATTCTTCAGTTAAAGAAAGAAAACGATATTTGTATACTTGCGCACAGCTATCAGGCTAAGGAGATAGTGGAGGTAGCAGATATTACGGGTGATTCATACAAGCTAAGCGTTGAGGCGCAGAAGGTCTCAAACAAAAACATACTTATGTGCGGAGTGCATTTTATGGCTGAAGCGGCAAAAATGCTCAACCCTGACAAGAACGTATATCTTGCAAATCCATCGGCAGGCTGTCCAATGGCAGAGCAAATGGAACCTGAGATGATAGAAATGATAAAGGCGCAGGAGCCTGACAGAAAGGTAGTATGCTACATAAACACCACAGCCGCACTCAAGAGGGTTTGCGACGTTTGCGTTACTTCCTCGTCTGCGGTGAAGATAGTAAAGAACATGGACGCTGACAAGATACTGTTCATTCCTGACTGCAATCTTGGTGCATTCGTAAAAAAAGCCTGTCCTGAAAAGGATATAATGCTTTTGCAGGGCGGATGTCCTGTTCATGCGTCGGTGACAAAGGCTGACATGATAGCGGCTAAGGAGGCTCACCCTGATGCACTGGTGCTTTGTCACCCTGAGTGTATCCCTGCTGTAAGCGAAATGGCGGACTATGTTGGTTCGACTTCAGGCATAATGAATTTTGCGGCTGAGTCTGACGCAAAAGAGTTCATCATAGGCACTGAGATATCCATTGCTGAGCATTTGCAGTACAAATTCCCTGAGAAGGAGTTTTACATACTCTCAAAGAAGATACTTTGTCCTAACATGAAGCTCACCACTCTTATGGACGTTTACAAGACCTGCGAGGGCATCGGCAACGGCGGCGGTTTTGAGATAGAAATGACAGACGAGGAGATAACCTCTGCAAGAAAATGTATCGACGAAATGATACGTCTTGGGGGCTGATATAATGGATAATTACACCATAAAGATCGCAAAAGGGCTTGCAAACAACGCAGACGCCAGGCTCATAAGACAGCAGGTATTCGTTGAGGAGCAGGGCTTTGTGAACGAATTTGACGATATCGACCATGAGGCTTATCATGCTGTTATCTACACAGGAGGATATCCCATTGCAACAGGCAGGCTGTTTGACGAAAATGGCGAAGCGCACATTGGACGTATCTGCGTGAGAAAGGCATATCGTGGCAGAGATCTTGGCAGAATGATAGTGGAAGCCCTTGAAAAGCAGGCTGAAAAAGTGGGCTACAAGGAAGTCGGCTTATCGGCGCAAACGAGAGTACAGCAGTTTTACGAGAAGCTTGGCTACACGGCATATGGTGATGTTTACAAGGACGAATACTGTCCGCACATTGCAATGAAAAAGACCCTTTCAGGGGAATAGATATGAAAAAGGACGACTTGGGGTCGTCCTTTTTTTGTGGCGTTTAATGAACAAAACAGTTTGTGATTGAAACGAACGAGAGTGGCGGGACGTCGAGGGCGCCGTCCCCTACACAAAAAAATTGCGCCGCTCCCCTACATAAATGTATTGATAAAAAACGATAATAATATAAATTTTTGTAGGGGCGAACAGCGTTCGCCCGTTTACCGCAAGATTGCCCACCGCTCGCAAGATATCAATTCGCCCCACAAAAATTGCACATAATTTGCGCACACAAAAAAGGACGGAATCGCTTCCGTCCTTGATTTTTTTAGCTATTTACTGTTTCCTTGATAGCGTCGATTATTTCAGGGAAATACCAGCCACCCTCGGATCTGTTGAGAAGTCCGAAGTTCTCACCGTTTCCTATTCTTGTGCCGTTATCCCACCAACAACATGGTACGCCATACTGCTTTGCGGTGCTGAGATAATCCTTTACACACTGAACTCTTGCTTCTGTATTAGCCTTATTTACAGAGCCGAACTCACCGATTATTACAGGTATTCCCTTGCTGAGGAACACTTCATTGATATCGGTAAAGAGTGTTGTGATAGAAGAGTCGATACTTGTATACTGGTCTGTGCCTGCGGTATCAAGTGCGAATGAATATGGAAGATAAGCGTGGATAGAAACTATTATCTTATCATCACCCTGCGGAACTTCCAAAGCCTCCATATTCTGCTTTGTTGATGATGCGGCATATGGTGTTACCATTATACATCTGTTAGGGTTGTTTCCGCCAGAAGCACGGACAGTTTCAACAAACGCCTTTGCGTACTGATTTACGACCTCTCTTGACTCGGCGTCGCCTATCCACTCGTTGCCCTCGCCTCTAAGTCTAGGTTCATTCACGCCCTCGAAAATGAGGTGCTCGTCATAGCCCTGAAATCTGTCGCATATCTGTTTCCAGAGGGCTTTGAGCTGCTCGACGTCCTTATCGGCACGGTCTTTCTTAGGCATATACCACTCCTCGTGGTGGGTGTTGAGGATAACGAACATTCCGTTGTCGATACCGTAATCGACAATTTCCTGAACCCTGTTCATCCATGCTTCGTCAACTGTATAGTTCTCGTCCATGTGAGTACCCCATGAAACAGGAAGTCTGAACACGTTGAAGCCTGCGTCCTTGACCTGGTCTATCATCAATTTTGTGGTTTCCACATTTCCCCATGAGGTTTCAGCGTCAACGCCTGAGCCGCCTGTGGAATCCATGGTATTGCCAAGACTCCAGCCCACTTTCATCTGAGCCACAAGGTCTTTTGCAGTGGTCACTGTCATAGGGTCATTGGTATGCTTCTGAGTATTTTCTGTAGCTGAAGAATCGTTTTCAGCCTTTGAGGAGCTGTCCGAACTGCCACAGGCTGTCATCATTGATACGCCCATTGCAAGGGAAAGCACTGCCGCAAGTAGTTTTTTGATTTTCATATTTTGGTTTTCCTTTCTCACCATATAAAATAATAACATTTATATTTTAGCTCATTAATGTGGATTTGTCAATAGATTTTGCGTTTCAACTTACACAAAAAGCACAAACAATGTCTACAAATAACACAGACGCTTTTTGAAGGAGCGACCTTGGGTTGCCTGATAACCACTAGCTTTGTCAAGAAGCTACGGGTGAACATTATTCGTCCCTACCTCATGTGATAGGATACCGCAAAAAAACAGGCAAAGCTTATTTGCACTGCCTGTTATCTTTTTATTTATCCCTCTGCAGGCTTTGGCGGCACTATGACCTCCAGTTTGCCCTCTCTAAGCGAGGTGATATAATCTTCTATGGAATTGATAGGCTCGTCAGTTGCAACGCCGCTGATACGGCTGTCCTCCACCCACAGGTGGTGATTGTCCGTACCGCCTGTCTGTTTAAAGCCGAACTGTTCGGCATACCACTTTGCACGCTGATATAGACCTCTTTGCCGTTGCCGCTGTTATAGACCTCAACGCCGTCTATCCACTTTGGCAGGAGCTTTATTTCATGGATATACCAATCTGCTTCACGGAAAGGGTGGGCATGGACTAGCACGCCCCCTGCTTTATGCACTCTGTCGGCAAACTGATAAAAGCTTATATCACTGATGTTATCATTGGCAAGAAGAAAGTCCTTGTCGATACCATAGGTCAAAAGGTCTGCACCGAAGTAGGAATACTCCAGACCGAAAAAGACTTTCAGACCTATCTTGTCACCCTCTTCTTTGGCATTCTCATAGCCCTTGCAGAACTTGTTCACTCTGTCCTCCCAACTGTCAAAGTTGGTGACAGCACAGTTGCCGTTGAAAAAGTGATCGGTGACGATGATCCCGTCATAGCCTAGGGCTTTATAACGCCTTGCCTGCTCTGCTCCGCTTGCAGAGGCACAGCCGCTTCCCTCGGCGGTATGCAGGTGTGTTTCATACCTGAACATCAGAAGTCCACGCCTCTGTTGATGACTTCCATGCACATTCTGCCGTTATGATAAGGGCACTTCCATGGGCCTACTATCTCTTTCCAATCATGCGGCTTATGGTCATAGGAAACCTCGGCATACCACTCTGAGCCTTCTCTCTTGTCGATTATCTCAGCCTTGATATACTCCCACACGCTTCTTGCACTTTCAAGGAACTTCTTTTCGCCGCTGTGCTGATAAGCGTTGATGAAGCCAACAACAGACTCGGCTTCTACCCACCATACACGCTTCTTGTCTATCTTATCGTTCTCACGCTCGTTGTTCAGTGCGCCGTTATCCAAAGCGATATTCTGAATATTATGAGAGATCTTAAGATCCATTTCGGCAAACTGCTTTTTAAGCTCCTCGTCGCCCAAAGTTTCGCAGGCAAGGTCCATAAGCCATGTTGCTTCGATATCGTGACCAAATGAATGGATATCTCCCACAAGGTCGAACTTTGTGTCAAAGAAAACTTTCAGTGCGTTTGTTTCAGGAGTATAAACAATATCTCTCATCTGACCAAGCTGGAATTTAAGCCTTTTAGCAACTTCCTCGTTGTGGTCTGCCTTATAAAGCTCGGTATAAGCTTCGATAAGGTGGAGGATAGCGTTCATGGTCTTATCAGCATGCAAGCCATTCTCAGAAAGAGCGTCATTTGATACCAAATTCCACTGTCTGTCAAAAGCTTCTCTGTAGCCGTACTCATCGAGAGTGTTGTTCTCGATGTCGTGGAAAAGCTTATAGGCAAGCTCCAGAGCTTCCTTATCTCCGCTTGCGTTATAGTAGCATGACAGTGCATAGATAGCAAATGCGATGTTGTATGTATGCTTCATAGTGTCGGCAGGCTCGCCCTTATAGTTCATCATCCAATAAACTCCGCCGTACTCATAGTCGATACAGTGGTTTTTGATAAACTCGTAAGCGTGGCGTGCGTTGTCAAGAAGTGTCTTATCGCCCAGAGTGATATACGCTTTTGAATAGAACCAAAGTATTCTTGCGTGGAGGATAACGCCCTTATCAGCCTGCTTATCCAGCTTGAGGTCATAGCTCATAAAACCGTAAAATCCACCGTTCTCATCATCTCTCAGCTTGTTCCAGAAGGGAATGATATGTCCTGTAAGTTCCTTTTTGACTTCTTCAATTATCATCGTAAAAACTCCTTTTAAAATATATTGTCTACGATTTTTCTATTTCAACATTTCTTTAATATTTCTATTTCAATATTTTTCTTGCCTCAACATAAAATCTCTTATCCTCGGCATGACCCATGGAGAACGTTTTTCTTGGCAGTGCGCCGTCAACGATAACTGTAGGGAAAAGCTCTTCCTTGCCCATGTCAGGGAGCATAAAGCCTATTGAGTTTTCCTTTGCGGAAAGCTCTCTTATGACCTCTGCACCGTGGATATAGTCCACCTTGCCGCCCTTTTCCTTGATATAGCTGTCAAGGAAATTCTGCAATGAGCCGACAGTGAGCTTTGAAGTTGGCTTATGTATATAGAGAGTCTTTTCCTCGCCGTTGTCGCAGACAACTATTGCCTGCTCTGACTTTTCCTCAGAAAGCTCAAGAGCCGCTGTCATTTCGCTCATAAGAGCCTTTGTATCAACGTCTGTAACTATCCTATGGATAGCTTCAAATTCAAGTGCAGGCGAATGGAGATTCACTATCTCCACAAGGGCATATCTGCAAAGTGCATTGCTCATGTCCTTATCAGGGTTCTCTCTCTTCTGCTCCTCGTAAAATTCCTTTGCAGTAGCAAGAGAATGGTTGCCGTCACCCATAGCGTAAACGAGCGGTGAAGTTTCCTTAAGACCATACTTTGTATTGAAAGCGTCGATATCACCAAGCTTTTCAAGTGCGGCTATTATCTTTTCCTGCATAGGCTTTTCAATAAGATAGCCTGCGATATGACCACCCTTTTTCATAAGGTCAAAGTCATAGAGCTTTTTCATTTCTCCCTTGTGGGCTTCAAGCGGCTCAACAACGCTTTTTTCTGTATCGTCAACGAGTATCATGATATGCGGCAGCTCAACAGGTGCGCCACGTCTTACCTTTATTCTAGGCGGTATTCTCTCCACAACTGTGGCTTCTGTTGCTCTTACGGCAGACTTCGAGCCTTTGCGGTAGTCATACTCTTCAAGGTCGATAGCGCCAACAATGCCCGCTCTGACCTTTCCGTCAGACTGTGTTCTTTCAACGTATATCATAGCGTCCTTATACTCTTCAAAAACGCCCTCGCTGATATAGCTGTCCATATTCTTATGTATGTCGGCTATTCTTTCATCAACGTTATCGTCCTCCAGATAGACCTCAGGCAGGATAAGGTTAAGTGCGCTTTTTGCACCCTCTGTTATCTTTTCCACGTCAGCCCAATACTCAGGCTCAGAGGTATACTGGTCGCAGGCAACTACTGCCCACTTTGACATATCGGCGTTCTTAGGCAGAAGTATATCTGCGCTTTTAAATGCTGTTGACATTTCACTACACTCCTATTATTCTTATATCCAAAACAGGACGGCTGTTTTCACCGTCCTGCATATTGTTTTTATTTCTCAGAGCTGTCAGAGCTATTCTCTGCCTGCTCGGCTTCGTCAGCCTGTACACCGTTTCCAGCACCACAGCAGTTCTTATACTTCTTGCCGCTTCCGCATGGGCAAAGATCATTTCTGCCCGGCTTCTTAGCCTTTCTTACGGTCATGTTATGATGCTCGCCCGGCTTGAGAACGTCCTCTCTCTTTGGAGCGGCGCTGTTCTTCCTTACCTGAATGGTGAACAACATTCTTACAGTGTCCTCACGGATAGAAGCTACCATATCGTCGAACATATCCATACCTTCCATACGATACTCGACTACTGGGTTCTTCTGACCGTATGAACGCAGACCGATACCCTTTTTCAGCTCGTCCATATCGTCGATATGTGCCATCCACTTTGTATCGACAACTTTAAGCAAAACGACTCTTTCTATCTCATGGAGAAGCTCCTGACCAAGGTCTTCCTCACGCTTTGCGTATATCTTCAAAGCTCTGTCTTCAAGGAGGTCAACAATATCCTGCTTTGTTATCTCGTCAAGCTCCTGTGGGGTATAGTTGAAGTCGTCCTCAACTGTGATTATGCCCATAAGTCTGTCCTTAAGACCCTGCAGGTTCCAGTTATCCTGAACGTCCTCGTCAGTGATATACATATTTACAGAATCCTCAACAAACTCCTTTATCATGCCGAGGATATTTTCATGGAGATCCTCTCCGTCAAGCACCTGCTGTCTTTGCTTATAGATTATCTCACGCTGTGTGTTCATAACGTCATCGTAGTTAAGGACGTTCTTTCTGATGTTGAAGTTTCTGCCCTCTATCTTCTTCTGTGAGGACTCGATAACACCTGTGAGCATTTTTGACTGTATTGGAGTATTCTCGTCAACTTTGAGGGTATCCATCATAGCTGTTATTCTCTCGCCACCGAAAATTCTCATAAGGTCGTCTTCAAGTGAGAGGAAGAATGTGCTTTCGCCCGGGTCGCCCTGACGGCCTGAACGTCCTCTGAGCTGATTGTCGATACGTCTTGACTCGTGTCTTTCTGTACCGATGATATAAAGTCCGCCTGCTTCTCTAACCTTTTCTGCAAGCTCCTTTACCTCGTCAGAATACTTTGCATAAAGCTTCTTATACTCTGCTCTTGCAGCCAGAACTTCCTCGTCCTGAGTATTTGAGAAACCTGCTGCCTCGACAGCCACTTCCTCAGAATAGCCCATTTTCTGGAGGTCTGCAAGGGACTTATACTCAGCATTACCGCCAAGCATGATATCAGTACCACGTCCTGCCATGTTGGTAGCGATAGTAACAGCACCGTATTTACCTGCCTGTGCAACTATCATAGCCTCACGGTCATGGTGCTTGGCGTTAAGCACTTCATGCTTGATGCCCTTATTTTTCAGCAGTCTTGAAAGATACTCTGACTTCTCAACGGAAACAGTACCAACGAGGACAGGCTGTCCCTTTTTATGGCACTCTATCACCTGCTCGATAACGGCATTGAACTTGCCCTTTTCCGTTTTGAAAACAACGTCTGGGTGGTCAACTCTGATAACAGGCTTATTTGTCGGTATCTCGATAACATCGAGCTTATAGATCTCTCTGAACTCGTCCTCCTCAGTAAGTGCAGTACCTGTCATACCTGACAGCTTGCCATAAAGACGGAAGTAGTTCTGATATGTGATAGTAGCGATAGTCTTTGACTCTCTTGCTATCTCAACGCCCTCTTTTGCTTCGATAGCCTGATGCAGACCGTCATTGAAACGTCTGCCCTGCATGATACGGCCTGTGAACTCGTCTACGATAAGAACTTCTCCGTCCTTAACAACGTAGTCGATATCCTTTTTCATAACGCCGTTTGCCTTGATAGCCTGATTGATGTGGTGGGCAAGGGTCATATTATCAGCGTCCATAAGGTTTATAACGTTGAACGCCTTTTCTGCTTTCTTAACACCGCTCTTTGTAAGAGTTGCAGTCTTTGCCTTTTCGTCGATGATATAGTCGCCGTCCAAAAGGTCGTTATCTGCCTTATCGTCCATTTCAACAACGGTAACAGGCTTCAGGGTCTTTGCAAATCTGTCGGCAAGTGAATAAAGCTTTGTTGACTTGTCACCCTGACCTGAAATGATAAGCGGAGTTCTTGCTTCGTCTATGAGGATAGAGTCCACCTCGTCCACGATTGCGAAAGCGTGCTCTCTCTGAACCTTATCTTTCTTATAGATAACCATGTTGTCACGGAGGTAATCAAATCCGAACTCGTTATTTGTACCATATGTAATATCAGCGTTATAAGCTTCCCTCTTCTGCTCCTTGTTCATGCCTGTGAGCACAACGCCGATAGAAGTGTTCAGGAAGTGGAACACCTTGCCCATTTCCTCAGACTGGAACTTAGCAAGATAGTCATTTACTGTTACAACGTGAACGCCATTTCCTGTAAGGGAGTTAGCATAAGCCGCCAGACAAGCAACGAGAGTTTTACCTTCACCTGTTTTCATTTCGGCGATACGTCCCTGATGAAGAACGATAGCACCGATTATCTGAACAGGGTAAGGCTTTTTGCCAAGCACTCTGAACGCAGCTTCACGGCAAACCGCAAGAGCGTCAGGAAGAACGTCATCAAGAGTTGAAAGCTCGTCCAGCTTGCCCCTCAGAATGGCAGTCTGTCCGCCCAGCTCCTCGTCAGACATATCGGCATACTTACTTTCAAGCTCGAGTACCTTATTCTTTATAGGCTCGATCTTGGCAAGCTCTTTTTTAGAATAGTTGCCGAATATTTTATCAAATAATCCCATGTTTCAATCCACCTTCATTTATTCTCCAGCCAGAATTTATGACAGGAAAAAGTTAAAAAATATACTATGCTATAAATACACTATTATATTATACAATATCCCCTTTTAAAAGTCAAGCAATTTATGGGCTATTTCAACTTCCGTGTTGATGTTAACAAACATTTCACAATCAACAAGGTTTTACTTCTACAAAATATCCCCATTGAATTTATACATAAATAATGTTATACTTGATACATTATAAAGTATATAGGATGTGATGAAATGCTTGGCGTGTGTATGGCATTGATCGATGATGAAAAAGATAAAAAGGCTTTTGAAAAGCTGTATAATAAATACAAAAATAAAGTTCATGCAATATCCTTGAATATATTAAAAAATGAACAACTTGCTGAGGAATCAACTTCTGACACTTTTTTATCGTTGGCTAAATGTTTTCAAAAAATTAAACATTTAGAATATCACAAATTGGATTATTACATTGTCATAACTAGTAGGAACATGGCAAAGAATATATCTAAAAAGGAAAAAGAAAATTTAATGACGGTTTCCTACGATGATGATTCTTATTTTGTAAATGAAAATATGTCATGTTACGAATTTGAATTTTTGAAAGGTTGCATAAAGAAACTGAAAGTTGACGATCAAGAGATTCTTTATTTAAAGTTTTCGTGTGGACTTGAATATTCTGAAATCTCAAAAACGCTTGGCATTACATCTGCCACAGCAAGAAAACGTCTGCAGTATGCCAAAAACAGATTGAAGATATTACTTGAAAAGGGTGATTTATAACATGAATAATTTTTCATATTTTTCAAAAGCTCTCGATGAAGTCGTAGATGCCAGACTGGATGATTATGTTGAAACTCTTGAAGTAGACAAACGATATGAATTTTCGGAAAAGTACAATAAAAAAATAAACAAACTTATAAAACACAGAGAAAAGCCCTATTTTACTCTGATATGCACGACCGGCAGACGTGTTGCTTGTTTTGTTACAGCATTGTTGATCCTATCATTTTCTTCGCTTAGCGTAAAAGCTGTGAGAGAGGCAGTTTGTAATTTCTTTATGAATATTTTTTCAGACCATACGGAGATTATAGCAGACAGTGAAATTGTGAATTCATATCCGCATTCGATTGACGAGGAATATCATATATCTTCACTTCCAAATGGATTTAAACAAGTCGACTATGATAAAATGGAAAATTCAATTATAATAACATACTTCAAGGATGATGATTATATCTTTTTTGAACAATACACAAAAGATGCATATCTTAGTAATTATGATAATGAACAGTCAACATTTGAATCATATACAGATGAAAACGGACAAGAGTATCTAGTTCATAATACAGATCATGATCATACATTTATATGGGACAATGGTAAATATATTTTTGAAATATGCAGCAACTTAGACAAACGATCTGTGTTGGAATTGTGTGAATCCACAAAAATAAAGTAAATTAATAAAAACATATCACAAACAAACAATTTTCATTGTCATAGTAGGTGTAGGAGAAAATAAATTTCTTGCACTTATTTTTGGTGAAAGAAGGAACTTACATGAATGAAAAAAGTGATATCGACAATTATATCGGTTGTTATTATGCTATGCCTATCACTTACAGCTTTTGCCGAACCCGAACTGCAAACGCCTTCTGACGATGACATTTCTGTTTGTTATTTATACACAGATAAAATATCAGGTACATTGTCAATCTCCAACAAGGCTGCAACTTGTAAATCCACTGTACGTGGTATTTCAGGTACAACTACTAAAATCGTTATAACTCAAACACTTCAGAAGAAAAATGGATCTTCATGGAATAAATACAGTAGTTGGACAAAAACATTCAACAGTTGGTATGCGATTTATTCAAATTCCAAAGAGTCTTTAAGCAGCGGTACTTATCGTGTAAAGACAGTTGCTAAGGTCTATAATGGCTCTGCCTATGAGACCATAACTATTTACAGCAAAACAGTGTCCTGCTAAAATAATAGGCTGTGCACAGAAAGGACAGGTGATTCCAATGCAGTAATAAAATTTATATAATCCAAAATCAAAAAACAAAACATTGACATTCAAATATTTGGATGTTATAATAAGAAAGGACGTTTAATATGAAAAAGATCGTAAAAAGGATCGCAGCTATGTGTGCTGCTGTTATGATGATGAGTTCTATGGCTATTGGGGCTAGTGCGTATGAAGCCATAAAATACGGCAGAGCAGTTGGTGGTTCTGGCTCAAATGCTTATATTTCATGTTTTGTAACAGGAATAAGAACAAATTCAACTGTAGCTGGTCAAGCTTGGACTAGGACATCAAGTAACAATAACAATGTTTACAATCCAAATTGTAAATACAGCGGTTATGTTTATGCAAGTGCCTCTGTTGGTGGTACTGGTTGTGGATCATCTCACTCTGACACAGGTAAAATTGAGCATTCGTTTGGGTTAAAAGGTTGTACATCTTCAAAGTTAGTAAAAACTGTACATATTTATAATGATAAGGTACATGGCAATTACAGCACAACGCTTTCCGTTGATAGTCAATAATAGAACTTGAGTGTGAATTATGAAAACTAAAATTATTATCGCAACAGCCGCAGTTATAATTGCCGCAGTTGCAGTTACACTTTTCATTTCTCTTGGCACAAAATCCGATAAGGCGGTTTCTTCTGAAAAGGGTCAACAAGAACTTTCTGCTTCTCCCACAAACCTTTTGTGTCCTGAAGCTTCTTCTACTGCATTTGCAAACAATTTTGTGTATTACAAAACCTATGACGGCATTGCAGAATATGATATCGAATCCGACAGCCTTGCAATGATAAAGGTCAAGCTTCAAGAGTATTCAAACTTGTCCTGCTATACCATATATGACGGCGTTATATACGCTGTAAGGTCAGTGTATAATTCTGCTACGCAAAAAGAAGATTACAGCATTGTCACAGTGGATTACAACAGCGGTGAAGTCACGGAAGTGTATTCTGCACCAAAGGACAGCATATTAGGCTGTATGTCTATGGACAAAGACGGAGATATCTATTTTGTTGAGGGCAAATACAAAAAGAGCGAGACCGACGAGAACGGATTCAGCACAGGCTATTCGCTATATAAATACGCTCTCAAAAACTCTGACAAAAGCGAGATAACAAAAGCCAATACCTATTACATAAGCGACGGCAAGCTTTATTTTACAAGGCTTTGCCCAAAGACGGATACAGTCCGCCTATTTATAGCTCCACTTTCAGACCCTCAGAACGTCAAGGATACAGGCATTGATGTTGGCTCTCAGATAAGCGAAAATACGCCGTATATGTATTATCCGACCGACGGAGATGTGTATTACTCTAATGGCGAAAACAAGCTGTATAGGTATAATGAGGATAATGAAAAAAGTGACACAGTTTGCACTTTTAAAGACAAATCTTTTGTAAGATATTTTCAGTATTTCAATAACACTATGATAGTGCTTGTTCGTGAGCCAAATGATAATGGCAAAATGTATCAGTATGTGCTTTATTATCTTGATAACGATAATAAACCGCAGAAGATAATTGATGATGCTAAGCTCAATGAAAAGTATTTTTACGGCTATGAGTATATCGACTATATGACAATATTCAATAACTGTGAGGATTATTTCCTTCTTTCGACCTATGATCCCGACGCTGATACAGCCGCTTATCTTGTGGATAAAGATTTTAAACTGCACAAGTTTATTTCAAACGGCGAATGGGATTATGATACATATGCAGAGATACAGTCAGAAATGTAAGAGCTTGATGTTTGAGGTGTGACGATTTGAAACTTCTCAGATTTATGATAAGAAAAGATATGGCGAAGTCAGCTTTGATAAGCTTATTGCTGGCTTTGCTTTCCTGCGCCTTTTTGATATCTGTACTCAGACCTTCTTATGCTTATGGCGAAAAATACATGACCTATCTTAAAGGCGGCTCGGAAACTGTAAGCCAAGACGCCCAAAAGCTTGCTGATGAGCAAAACGCTCTTAACAACGAGATAAACGACTATCAGAATAACCACAACACAGGCGGTGTAAAGCAGGCTGAATTGCCTGTGGAACTTGAGGAAAAGATAATAGATTTCTCTCAGAAAAATTCACAAGCAGGCGCAGGACTTGACAGTATGTTTTCTCTTATTGAGGGAGAGCTATATTCCCAGCAAAATGCTTTGAAGCTCATTTCCGAGCGTGTGCGAGGTTACAGCCGAAATGCAAGACGTGGCGTTACGGATGAGTATTCTTTGAAGCTTTCCGACAAGCTCATCAGCGATTACAACGCCGTGATAACAGACCTAAAAAAGTCGGACGATATCATTGACACCAGAGCCGCTGACGGCTTTGAAAACTATATGTCATCTGAAATACTCATACCATTCGGTGTTTATCTGCTCCTTTTCAGCATATTTTCATCAGAGATACAAAGCAGCAGGATAAAAAGCTTTGGGATAACCAAAACAGGTGTGAGAAAGTTCTCGCTTTTCAAGCTTTGTACCGGCTTTGTTGCTGTAATAATTCTTGTTTTGATAATTTACACTGTGGATATTATAACTCTTTTTATTTACGATACAAACGGCTTTAAACTTGATATGCCATTGCAATATCTGAGCGGTTTTGAACTAAGTTCGGCGAATATGAGCTTTGGCGGATATCTAGTTGCAGTATTTGCCGCAAAACTTGTTTATGCGCTTTTCACCGCAAGTATTGTTATGTTTCTTTCAATGCTTTGCAGAAAGACCATACTTGCAGGAGCTGTCTGTCTTGTGCCAATATTTGTACCATTATATCTGAAAACCACAAGTCTTTCCAATCCTGCCGTTGACATTTTAACAGGCAATTACACCAATATGCTCAATGACACAGGTTATATGAATTTCTGGGGAATACCTGCACGAGAATACGTTGTTTATTTTGCTATCATATTCATCATGACCGCATTTTTTGTCGCAGGGACATATCTCCTTGCTGAAAGGCAGGTGGGATAATGAAAAGTATGTATAGTTATCAGACTTCACGGCTAATAAAGAAATTCTGGCTGCTTTTTGTCATAGTGATAATTTTTTCAGCTTCCGCAAAATTCACAGTGTATCGGAGCTTTGTTTCTTCAAATAATCTTACCTATATGAACAAAGAAACGGCGGAGATATACAATGAACTTATAGAAAATTCCGCAGATAAGACCCTTGAACAGTGTGACGAATACATAACGGAATATGAGATGAGAAGTTACGCAAGCGGTTATAATAATAACATTACAGCCGCCGTGAACAAATATAAAACAGAGCTTCGCAGTTGTTTTATGGTCGAAAGCATCAGAAGCTATGCACGCACGGGAAGAGGTCTAACAGACGCTAATATTCCCTCTGACCTTGTGAAAAACAGCCGACTTTACGCCGCCTTTCCAACACCGCAGGTGATAAATGACGAGCCGTTTTTGAAATTTCTCGAATTGCGGGCGGTAGATATTATGCCGATATTTGTGCTGTTGCTTGTGGGTGTTTTTGTTGCGGACAGTTACGAAAAACGAATGGATCAGCAGATAAGGATATCTAAAAATTCGTCAGCGTTTTTTAAGTCACGGGAGATAATTTTATCAGTGGCGATATTTATAATGTTCACACTGAGCTTTTTTGCAGACCTTATTATAAGCGGAACATTACATCAGAGCAAGTACAGCACCTCATCTTTACAAAGCGTGTGGCAATTTGACCTTGCGCCTTTAATGCTAACTGTTAGAGGCACAATAATATGGCTATATGTCACAAGGCTTATGTCGCTTTTTATAACCTACGGCATTTTCGTGCTTGTGGCAAAGCAAGTGTGCTCGGTGAAAAAATATATTATGCTGACCTCTGGGCTAATTGCGATAATGTCCGCCGCCGCACATTATCTAGGAACGTTTTCGCCTTATATGTTTGCGGCTGTCACAAGTGTGAATGGGCAGCTTAACAACCTTGACTATATGAGGGCTTTTGATTGTTCGGAAGCGGTAGCTGTATTCATATATCTTGCAGCGATTTTGAGCGGGCTATCAGCTTGGAGATACAGCGGATATTATGAAGGAAATTCTAAGGAGCGTTGCTGATATGAGTGTTTTAAGAGTAGAAAACTTATCAAAAAGATACGGCAAAAAGCAAGCGCTAAAGGGTATAACCTGCGAATTTCGCACGGGAATAAACGCATTGCTTGGACCGAATGGCGCAGGCAAGACCACCATAATGAACTGCATATCGGGCGTGATAAAAAAGTCGGGTGGCAGTGTGACCCTTGACGAGCAGGACGTTTTTGAAATGGGCGAAAAATATCGTGAAAAGCTGAGCTTTCAGTTTCAATATCAGCCATTTTATCCAAGCTACACCGCCCATGAATTTCTCAGATTTTCGGCTCTGTTAAAAGGAATGCCCGAGCCGCTTATCGAGGACGAGATAAGGCGTGTGCTGAGGCTTGTGAATCTGTCTGAAAATCTTGATGACAAGATAAAGTCATTTTCTGGCGGAATGAAACAGCGCCTTGCCATTGCACAGACTATCCTTAACTCCCCCGAGATACTGATTTTTGACGAGCCATCCGCAGGTCTTGACCCATTTGAGCGTGAGCAATTCAAGAGGATAATGGTGAAGCTCAAAGAAACAAGCATTATAATAATCTCAACACACATCGTTTCCGACATCGACACTATAACAGACGATCTTATCATCTTGAATAAAGGCTCAGTTATTGCAAATGACAGCCCCGATGTGCTTTTTGAGCACATAAGGGGTATGGTTTGGGATATTCCGAAAGCGGACATTGGTCTGCTGCCTATCGAGAACATTTATTATGAGGATACAAAGTCGAAGACTATCTCAAAGACAAAGCCCACCCCTAACGCTGTTATGAGCGAGCCGACTATGAATGATCTTTATTTCTGCGGACAGCTTGACGGAGGATTGTTTGAGTGAGGAGATAATTCAGATAATGATGTCAACTCTGAACGATAGTTGCCTCTTATCTTCAGTAATTAGGCTTTGTCCTCTGCGAAAAAAATTGTAAAGAAAGGATAAAATATGCTTATAAACCACAACCAAAATATGCTTTGTCTTGATGAATTTGATATACTTGAACTGCGTGAAAATGCAGATGAGTGTGATTATCTTTTTGTTGTTTCGCCTAAAATTGAAACAAAGATATGCACTAAATGCGGGAGCTGCAATGTTGTCAATTACGGTCGATATACTAAACTTGTCAGAGATATCAACATAAATGAACATTATACAGCTCTTAAGATAAGAGGTCACAAACATTTGTGCAAAGACTGTGGAAGTATTTTTTGTTGACAGATTCAATACACTTGATCTTTGCTCAAAAATGACTAACAGACTTAGGTGCAAGATCCAGCAATTATCATTAATAAAACCATTTAGGCATATTGTAAGAGAATATAAGTTATCTGTTACTACGATAGAGAAAATAGCTTTGGCATATATTCGAGAGAAAGATTCTCAGCATATTATGTATTCACCTGAAGTATTAGGTATAGATGAAGCACATTTGAATGGCTCGATTAGGTGTGTTTTGACGGACATAAACGAGCACTTGCTTTTTGAAATGCTTCCAAAGAGAGACAAACAAACTGTAATAAATTATCTCGACTCATTGCCTGACAGTAACAATATTAAAATAGTTACAATGGATATGTATAGGCCCTATCGTGAGGCGGTGTATGAATGCTTACCGGATGCGGCAATAGTTATCGACAAATTTCATGTGGTCAAGCTAATTAATGACGTACTAAGCGACTATAAAAAAACACTTTGCAAACAACTACCTGCTGCTGAAAAGAAGGAGATAAATTCAGTACAGAAAGCCTTAAATACAAATAGAAAAGACTTAACTGCAAACCAAAACAAAAAACTTGGATACATCTATTCAAAGTATCCGGAACTAAAAATGGCATATGATCTTAAAGAAGAATTCAGAGAGATCTACGAATGTACCAACAGGAGAGCGGCTGTTCTAAAGTATACAAAATGGTCCAGAAAGGTCAAACAGAACTTTAGTCCTTACATTTCAATAACTGAAACGGTAAATCGATGGAGCCTGGAAATATTTAATTATTTTGATCACCCGTACACAAATGGCGTTACTGAAGCTATAAATGGATGTATAAAAGCAATCGCACGAGACGGGAAAGGTTATTCGTTTGAAATTCTAAGAGGAAAGGTTCTGTATGGTCAAGCCTATAAAACCAAAGCCATTTTTTCTTATAATAAATTTTCTCCGACAGTACACTATGTAACTGGTCATTCGACCCGCTCGTCATTAAATATGATCCAAAATCTTATGAATTCGTACAAACAGATATCAGGAGCCGATATTGATAGGTTAAAATTAGGACTATTCTAAATAGAATAAGCTGCCACAGATTTTTTCTGTAGCAGCTTATTTTTGTTTATGCTATTCCTTCTTGCGAAGATATCCGTCATCATCATATTTCTTAGCTATATGCTGTGCAGCTTGCCAATCGCCCCATTTGTCTACAGCCTTATCCCAAAGTTTATCTATTTGCTTTGGCGGAACGTATTCCAAATTGCCATATATTATTTCCATTTCTCTTTTGGTATAATGTTGCGACCTGACTATATACCAAAAATCATCAAGATCGATCAAGTTTTACACCCTCTTTTTTTATTTAATGCAATACTATATTATATCATACTTTCTAAAAAAGTTTACATTTATCAACACGGAAGTTGAAATAGCCAATTTATGTAACGTTTTACAAACAAAAAACGACGGACAGTGTTTTCTCACTGCCGCCGCACCAATGGACTATTTCTGCATTAGCCTGTATTCGCTGATACCTGTCAGCACTGTAAACGCCACCTGACGCTGATAGTCCTCATTCTCCAATTTCTGAGCCTCCTCAGGGTTTGAAAGAAAACCGCACTCTATCATAACCGCAGGATTTTTGGTATTATTAAGTAGATAAAGCTCGTCGCCTACCGGCTTAGTTTCTCTGGTATTGTCAGGCTGTAAAAGGGAAACGAACTGCTTTTGCATCACTCCCGCAAGCTTTTCACCCTCGGCATTGTCTTTAGAATAGAACATCTGCGCACCGCTGTAGCGGCTGTCGGTAAACTGATTTTGGTGTATGGAAACTGATATGCCATCGGAATATTTCGAGAATATGGCAAGGCGGTTTTTCATATCGGACTTTTTCTGCTCCCCAAGCCCCTCTGTGCCTTTGTCATAGATAGAGATATCGCTTTCACGGGTGCAAACAACATCATAGCCGAGAAGCTTCAGACCGTCACGGAGGCTTTCCGCCACCGCAAGGTTTATCCCCTTTTCAGGCGTGCCGTCAACGGATACACAGCCTCCGTCCATACCGCCGTGACCTGGGTCGATGACCACCACAGGCTTATCCATGGTCGTTTTCACCGCCCCACCTGTCATGACGGCTTCACCGTTGTTTTTGCCATACCAGCACACTGCCGCAAAGCCTGCTATCACCACACAGCACAAAATATTCTGCAATCTTCTGAACATAAATCCGCCCTCCTAGTTTTTGTCCTTTGTACAAGTTATGCGGACAAAGGACGGCTTATGCAAAAAAAAATCACCGCACCACGAGAGGGTACGGTGATAAAATATTCAGCACACAGATAATATGCCAATATACGGGTGAACGCTGTTCACCTCAGCATATATCAGGCTGAAAAGACTATTTCTTTTTACGCTTTGCACATATCGCCAAACCTGCTCCAGCGGCTATTATTGCGGCTGTAACGCCTGCCGCCGCACCTGTTGACGGATTTGTTGACGAATCGGTATTATAATTCTTTGAAGCCTGAGAGCCTGCTGTTTTGTCAGGGTTAGAAATATCATTTGAAGTGTTCTTCTTTTCTACATATGTAAAGCTTGCTCCGCCCACAACGTCCCCAAGCTTATACTCGTCATATGACTCTGCAAGGGTGCCTTCATTATTAGGGACTTTGTTTTCGCCCATGGTGCTTATTGTTACAGAAAGCTCATCATAGTCGCTGTTAAGCTTTGCAAGATACGCCTGAAATTCCTCTGATGTGGCTTCCTTTCCCTCGATGGTGTATGAAGTCACGCCTTTTTTGCTGTCATATTCTGCGGTGCAGACATCAGCGGTGAGACATTCACCAAGACAGCCAAAAAGCTTTCTCACTGCGTAATGCTCCTTGCCGTCCTCTGCATATCTATCCTCTGAGAGGTATGTTTTTTCGCCAGTCTGCTTGTTTACATAAGGCTTGAAGCCGAAGCCGTTCTCACCGTCGCCATGGTCGTTCGACACATTGGTATCCGCCAAAAAGCCTGCATTGCCCATACCGATAACGTCATAAAGCCTTAAAGCAGTACCTTCATCTAAGAGGTCTGCAATACCGCCGATAACAAAGTCAGGAACGCCGTCAAAGTTTAAATCCTCAAACCAACTGTTATAGCTCCAATCAACATCACTAGCAATTTCATAAGGAGCGTCAGCCATTATCTCTTTAAGAAGATCGAGCATCTCGACTATTACGCTTACCATATCGTCCTTTTTGTTCTCCGCCGTCATGACAACGCAGTTATACTCGTTATACATTTCCAGAAGCTTATCAGCGTCAGCCTGTGCAGTTTCATCTGATGTCAGCTCTGTATTTTCCACTTCAAGAGGGATAAATCTACTGAGGGTGGACTTATAGTTATAATACTCGCTCTCGCTGACCTCTTTGCCGTCTGTTTTGTAAACAGTGCTGTCAGTTTCCAAATCGTATTCTTCCGAGCAAAGCTCCTTTTCAGTAACGCCTTTTTCAGGGTCAAAGGTCATAGTTTTTATCTTATCGTTACTTGAAAAATATGATACCTCCCCTGTATAAAGATCTCTGTAAGGCATATAATCAAAGCCCATAAATCCCGGAAAATACTGTCCATTTGCAACAGTGTCATCTATCTTTATCTCCTTGCCGTCCTTGGTAAGAATAGAATAATGTCTGTCGCCGTCAGCCATTTCACCGCCTATTATAAACTCAGGCACACCGTCATAATCCAGATCCATGAACCATGAGCCATAGTCGAAGTAGGTCTTATCGCCGTCTGCAACACTGTCCATACTCTTTAAAATATCAGGCAGCTTGCCGTCTATGAAATTGACGAAGTCTTCTCCTGCGTCCTTATCAAGAACATAGGAAGCATCTGCCGAAGCTGTAGTGAACATCATGCTCGCTGACATAATGACCGCAATTGCCGCCGCACTTATCTTTTTTATCATACATATCACCCCACAAAATAGTTTTCATACATATACCTACTTAATATTTCATACATATATCTACTTTATATATAACATATATCAAATAAAAAGTCAAGGAAAAAACTGACCAAAGCACACACTTTGGTCAGTTTATCACTTTTTAGGAAAGGGTATTTAGCAATATTGTATTATTGCAGGTCGCCTCTGTTAAATTCTGAAAGCTCAAGACCCTCGTTTCTTTCAAGCGCCCAGCGGATATTCCACTCGCTTGTGAAAAGAAGCAGATAGTTGTCACGGAAGTCCTTGACAAGCTTTGTGTCACTTGAAAGCTTCAATGTCTTAGGGTCGATATCCTTGTTATCTATCCAGCGGATATAAGAATAAGGCAGACCCTCTTTGAAGAGGTCAACGTTGTACTCATTTTTCATTCTGTATTCAAAAACTTCAAGCTGAAGAACACCCACAACGCCCACGATAACTTCTTCCATACCGCTGTCAGGCTCATGGAATATCTGTATCGCACCCTCTTGTGCGATCTGTGTTGTACCCTTTACGAACTGCTTTCTCTTGAGGGTATCCTTCTGACGGACTCTCATAAAATGCTCAGGTGCAAAGGTCGGGATAGACTCGAACTCGAACTTTTTCTTTGGCGAGCAGATCGTATCGCCAATAGCGAAGATACCTGGGTCAAACACACCGATTATATCTCCTGCATAGGCTTCGTCGATTATCTCTCTTTCCTGAGCCATTATCTGCTGAGGCTGAGAAAGTCTGAGCTTTTTATTGCCCTGAACATGGAGAACTTCCATATCCTTATCGAACTTGCCCGAACAGATACGCAGGAAAGTGATACGGTCACGGTGAGCCTTGTTCATATTAGCTTGTATCTTGAATACGAAAGCCGAGAACTCAGGGTCGAACGGATCTATGATACCGGCAGAAGAATTTCTCGGAGTAGGAGAAGTTGTCATTTCGAGGAAGTTTTCCAAAAACGGCTCGACGCCGAAGTTTGTAAGAGCAGAGCCAAAGAACACAGGCGAAAGCTCACCCTTTCTCACCTTTTCGATATCAAACTCATAGCTTGCGCCATCGAGAAGCTCGATATCATCGCAGAGAGTTGAGTGGAGATCCTCGCCGATAAGGCTGTCAAGTGACGGGTCGGAGAGGTCGACTTCTGTAGCTGCCACCTGATGCTGTCCACCGCTTGCCTCAAAAGAGATTATATGCTTTTTATCTCTGTCATAAACGCCCTTAAACTCTTTGCCTGAGCCGATAGGCCAGTTCACAGGATAGGTCTGGATACCAAGTTCAGACTCTATCTGCTCCATAAGATCGAAAGGATTTCTGGACTCACGATCCATTTTATTTACGAAAGTAAATATAGGGATATGGCGCATAACGCAGACCTTGAAAAGCTTTCTGGTCTGATTTTCCACACCCTTTGAAGCGTCTATTACCATTACGGCTGAGTCTGCAGCCATAAGAGTACGGTAGGTATCCTCAGAGAAGTCCTGATGTCCAGGAGTATCCAGGATATTTATACAATAATTTTTATACTGAAACTGCATAACAGAAGAAGTAACAGAGATACCTCTTTGTTTTTCTATTTCCATCCAGTCTGAAACAGCATGGCGGGAGTTCTTTTTACCTTTTACAGCACCTGCCTGAGCTATTGCACCACCATAGAGCAGAAATTTTTCCGTAAGAGTTGTTTTACCTGCGTCAGGGTGGGAAATTATCGCAAAAGTACGGCGGCGTTTGATCTCATCTTCAAGCTTACCCAAAATTATTCCTCCATATTTCATTGCATTTTTAAACATACCTTGTTAGTATAACACAGTATCGCTTAAATTGCAAGAGATTTTTTATGAAGAAAGCGGCGTTTGTAGAATGAGGAGTGAGGAATGAGGAATTATGGTATCGCCTGTCGGCGATAAATTTTTTGTAGAGGCGACCGCTGGTCGCCTGTTTCTTGTTTGCAAAACTTGCGTTATCCCCCATATTTGGCTTCAAGTTCTACTGCCGCAAAATCGCTTCGCTCTTTGCGGATTTTACGTTGTGCAGGAAACAACAAAAGCGGTGCAGGTCTTATTCTTCGATACTTATTTGTTTAGTGATTTAGTTTGTATTTCTTCTTTTCACCTCTGCACCGCTTAATCGGCTTGCGCCGAATGAGGCTCTGCCTCAAACTCCGCTAGGGACTCTGTCCCTAGACCCTGCAATGGGTTTCACCCCTTGACCCTGACCAGGGGCGTGCCCCTGGACCTTTTGCTCGCTTCGCTCGGTGTTGGCTACCCCACTCTGTGCGGCTATGTCATTCCTCACTCCTCACTTAAACCGCTCCTCACTCCTCACTTAACTTCGTTCCTCACTTAAACAGCCGTTGACATTCTCCACAAACTATGCTAAAATCAAATTATAATCAATCAACTATCAAACCTACAAAGGAGGCTGTTTTATGAAAGATCTGCTCGAACTTATGAAAACCAGAAGAAGTGTACGAAAATACAAGCCTGACATGATACCGCAGGACGTTCTCGACCGCATCATACTAGCAGGAACTTATTCCGCCACAGGAAGAAACTTGCAGTCACCTATTATCATTGCTGTCACCAACAAGGAAATGCGTGACAAAATTTCTGAGATGAACAGAAAGATAGGCGGCTGGGCTGAGGGCTTCGACCCGTTCTACGGTGCGCCTGTTATTCTTATTGTACTAGCTGACAAATCCTGCCCGACTTACATTTATGACGGAAGTCTTGTTATGGGCAATCTTATGCTTGCCGCTCACAACGAGGGCGTTGGAAGCTGCTGGATACATCGTGCAAAGGAAGAATTTGAGTCTGAAGAAGGCAAGGAGATCCTCCGCAGCCTTGGCATCGAGGGCGAATACGAGGGCATCGGTCACTGCGCACTCGGCTACACTGAGGGTGAATATCCCGAGGGTCACGAGAGAAAAGACAACTGGGTATACTATATCAAATAATCCTGACAAACTATCTTAACAAAAAACGGAGCGGTCAAAGCCGTTCCGTTTTTTGTTCTTATTAATGAGCTGTCACGTCAGAAAATTCTATGCCGACCTGCTTGCCCTCATATGTTGCGGAATACTCGAACGTTGTGCCAACAACTGTCGCCTTGCCATTGCTGTCTATCTTGAGCTTGCACTTCGGAAGCTTCTGGATATAAAGCTGTTTTGTTTCCCCAGGATAGTTGTTGTCATATATCTGAAGGATATATTTTCTGTGGCAATCAGAATCCTGAATAAGTCCGATAGCATTCACTGTATGAGTATCGTCTATAGTTGTAACAACTGGTATGCCAAGGCTGAGCTGGTCTTCAAGCTTTTCAAAGCCCTTACTGTCGTTGTTAAGGTTATACTCTGACGAAGAATCGTCCCACTGGAGGGCGTTAAGTCTGTAGAGTGCCTTTGCGAACTCTGCGTCATTTGAGGAATAGCCACCCTTTATTTTGCCAATGCCGTTTGCTATATCCATATCAAGCAGCTCTACCTTTTTCCAGCGGAGATTGCCGCCTGATATTTTCGTAACGTCCTTTACCCAGCCCTTGTTCTTGCTGTCATACTTATAGTCATCATTAAGGGTGAGAATATCCCCTGTGCAGGAATAGTCGAGATACTTTGTAACGTCTGAATATGTACCCGCAAAAAGGTCTGAGGTTATCTTGCTAAGCGGCACTCTTTCGTCATACTGTTTACCGAAGTCTGTTCCGCTTATGTCATAGCCTGCGGCATTCACCTTTATGTCGCTCTTATCTGACGGAGCGATATCCCCCAGAGAAGTTTTTACGTTTCCGAGATACCAATCTCTTGCCATAACAGCCATGCCGAAGTCAACGCTTGCAGTAGTTGTTGTTCTGAAATTCTTGAATGAGAAGCCGTTCACCTTTGGGTCAAAGCCTGTGTTGTAAAGCGAATAACCTCTTACGTTATCATCAGCGTTTGTGTATGTAACGATATCATAGTTCAGTGTAGTAACTATCTGCTTGTAAACGTCATTGAGGGCGTTTGCATCGGAAGCCGAGTAATATTTTCCGCCTGTGGAATAAGCAAGCTTCTGAAGCCAATCTCTGTCAACATCTCTGCCAAGACCAACTGTAAGAACGATTATGTCCTTATCCTTTGCAGTATTTGCAAGGCTTGAAACGCTTGCAGGATTAAACTCGTCAGACTCGCCGTCTGTGAGCATCACGATGATATTTCTGTATTTTCCACCGGAAGTTGCCTTGAACTCGCCCATGCACTTTTTAAGAGCCGTCTGACTGTGAGTGCCGTTAAATATCTCTTCCTCAGATTTTATCTTATCGAGAGCTTCCGTAAGCTTCGTCTTATCATCAGTGAAGTCTACCATCTTTTTGTAGCTTCCTGTGAACTTGCAAATGCCGACCTGATAGTGGCTCTCAAACTTGTCGATAAGATTCTTTGCAAATTCAAGACGCTTGAAGTCAACATCATTCTCAGAAGAAGTTACACACTGCTCCTTTGGATACATAGAGCCGGAGTTATCAACGAGGAAGCAGATCCTTGTTGTGGCTTCATCGTTTACAGTTTTCTCAACGCCTACCACATAAGTGCCAAGCTCTGTAAGAGAAGCCGAAACTGTCTTTTTGCTCTTGTCTGCCTTTGAATCCACCTTTGTGTAAAGGGTCGAGCGTGAATCAAATCTCAGCACTGTAAGATCATCAAATGAATATCCCATTTTACTCAGCTTTGCAGAGTCGATATCAAAAGTTATCTTTGCCGAGTTGAACTTATAGTCAGAATAAGCGTCATAAGCCTTTGTGACGATACTTGCATTTGAAGAGATACCAAAGAGGTCAAGCTCAACAAGGGTCGCACTGGCAGCGTTTGCGTCGCCCTTTATTTCAAGGCGGCAGTCCCCTGCATTTTTTTCCACTGTAAGCTCTCTTTCAGCGTCATTGGTCTTTCCGTCAGACTTTGACTCTCTCGGATTTGTGCCTGCCATAAGCTCATAGCCGTCAAGAAGACCGTCACCGTCAGTATCGGCTTCAATAGGGTTCGTGCCTAGCTTTATCTCATCGCCGTCGCTTATTCCGTCATTGTCAGTATCCTCGCTCTGAAGATTAGTGCCATGACGTACCTCATCGGCATTCTTTATGCCGTCACCGTCCCAGTCCTGATCGTCAGAAAACTCCGACTCCTTGAAGGTAGTGCTTATATCAAGCTTTGTTATGACCGATTTCGCCATGGCGATACGGTTATTTTCCCTTATTTTCAGACCCACGACAACACAGGCAGCCACAAGGAACGCAAGCACTATACACAGCACCAGCAACGCTATCTTCTTTTTGCGTTTTCCTCTGTTCATGCTCTGAACAAAATCATTCGTATCAGAAAAATTTGCTTTCATAAATATTAATTCCCCTTATCAGATCACATATTTCACGATATTAATATTTTAGCATATATGTACCTCATTTGCAAGCAAAATAACCTAGAATAATTCACAAAATAAACTGTTCTTTTTTGTTTACAAACAGTATATCTTACCAAAACATTAACAAGATAATTCTTTTATTATTAACCTAAAATAAATTAAAACCTTCTTTTTCCACAAAAAAAGGGCAGCCCCTCCCGGAGCTGCCCTTTGGCATAATACTATCACTCTTCTGTAACAGTATTATAAATAACGTTCACAACGAAGTCCTTGTCATAATCTACCTGCAAGATAGAATCAGGCTCAAGCTCGTCTGCAATGATCTTCTTTGCGATAAGAGTTTCGATACGTCTTTGGATAAACCTCTTGAGAGGTCTTGCACCGAAGTTCTGATCGTAACCCTGATTTACGATAGCTTCCTTAGCGGCGTCTGTTACCTCTATGCTGAGCCTCTTGTCTTCCAGACGCTTGCCAAGCTCTGCAAGCATAAGGTCAACTATCTTGTATATCTCCGTCTTCATAAGAGGCTTGTAGTAGATTATATCGTCAAGTCTGTTAAGAAACTCAGGTCTGAACTGCTGTTTCAGCAGAGCGTCCACCTTGTCCCTTGCTTCCTGAGATATCTCGCCCTCAGGTGTGATACCCTCAAGGATATAAGGAGAACCAAGGTTTGAAGTGAGGATTATGATAGTGTTCTTGAAGTCAACCGTTCTGCCCTGTGAGTCTGTGATACGTCCGTCGTCAAGCACCTGCAAAAGGATATTGAAAACGTCAGGGTGAGCCTTTTCAATCTCGTCAAGAAGAACTACTGAATAAGGCTTTCTTCTTACAGCCTCGGTGAGCTGACCGCCCTCCTCATAGCCTACATATCCCGGAGGCGCTCCGATAAGACGGCTTACGCTGAATTTCTCCATGTACTCCGACATATCTATACGAACGATATTGTTCTCGTCGTCAAACAATGCCTGCGCAAGAGTTTTTGCAAGCTCTGTTTTACCAACGCCTGTAGGACCAAGGAACAGGAACGAACCTATCGGCTGATTTGGATTTGCGATACCGGCACGAGATCTCATGATAGCCTCAGACACACGCTCAACGGCTTCGTCCTGACCGATAACTCTCTCGTGGAGGATATCAGGCAGGTGGAGAAGCTTCTCACGCTCGCCCTCCATAAGCTTTGCAACAGGGATACCTGTCCAGCGGCAGATTATCCTTGCGATCTCTTCCTCTGTTACCTTATCTCTTAGCAGAGTGTTCTTTGTTTTTGACTTCTCTGCCTTTTCTTCTTCCTCGGCAAGCTGCTTCTGCAAGTCAGCCATTCTGCCGTATTTCAGCTCTGCAAGCTTGTTAAGGTCATATTCACGCTCTGCTCTCTCGATATCCTTTGAGCATTGCTCGATATCCTCACGGAGCTTCTGCACCTTAGAGATAGCAGACTTCTCATTCTCCCATTTAGCTTTCATCTCATTGAACTGCTCACGCATTTCTGAAAGCTCTTTCTGCACCTCATGGAGATGTTCAACTGCAAGCTTATCAGTTTCCTTTTTAAGGACAGTTTCCTCTATCTCGTGCTGAAGTATCTTACGTCTTATCTCATCAAGCTCTGTAGGCATTGAGTCCATTTCCGTTCTGATGAGTGCGCAGGCTTCGTCCACAAGGTCGATAGCCTTATCAGGGAGAAATCTGTCTGTGATATATCTGTTTGAAAGAACAGCCGCCGCAATAAGCGCCTGATCCTGAATTTTTACGCCGTGGAAAACTTCATATCTTTCTTTAAGTCCACGAAGTATAGAAATAGTGTCCTCAACGGTCGGCTCGTCTACCATAACAGGCTGGAAACGTCTTTCAAGAGCGGCGTCCTTTTCGATATACTGACGGTACTCGTTAAGAGTCGTTGCACCAATACAATGGAGTTCGCCCCTTGCAAGCATAGGTTTCAGCAGGTTGCCTGCGTCCATTGCGCCGTCTGACTTGCCTGCGCCAACGATATTGTGAAGCTCATCTATAAAGAGGATTATCCTGCCCTCAGACTTCTTTATCTCCTCAACGACTGCCTTGAATCTTTCCTCAAACTCGCCTCTGTATTTTGCGCCTGCGATAAGCGCACCCATATCAAGTGAGAAAACCTGTCTGTCTTTCAGACTGTCAGGCACATCTCCGCTGACGATACGCTGAGCAAGACCCTCTGCAATGGCGGTCTTACCAACGCCAGGCTCACCAATAAGGCAAGGATTGTTCTTTGTTTTTCTTGAAAGTATCCTTATAACGTTTCTTATCTCACTGTCTCTGCCGATAACAGGGTCAAGCTTGTTCTGTCTTGCAAGCTCCACAAGATCCTGACCGTACTTTTTCAGCACGTCATAGGTTTCCTCCGGATTCTGGCTCGTTACCTGAGCATTTCCTCTTACAGCTTGAAGAACTTTCAGAAACTTTGTTTTTGTTACCCCAAAGGTCTTGAATATTTCCTTCAAAGCGCTGTTTGGGCTGTCCATTATGCCCATAACAAGATGTTCAACTGAAACGTATTCGTCCTTCATTCTTGAAGCTTCCGACTCGGCTTCCGCAAAAGCCTTGTCAAGGTCGCTTGAAATGTATACAGAGTCCTGTGCACGTCCGCCTACCTGTACCTTAGGTATATCGTCAACTGCTCTTGTAAGAGCCGCCTCTATATTTTCAGGGGCTATATCCATTTTTACAAAAAGCTGCGGCACAAGACCGTTTTCCTGTGAAAGCAAAGCCAGCATAAGGTGCTGCTGGTCAACAGCCTGATTTGAGTTTCTTGAGGCAATGCTCTGCGCTTCCTGCAAAGCTTCCAATGATTTCTGTGTCAATTTCTGAGCGTTCATAAAATTACCTCCCTTATCATCTTAAAAAGATATATGCTCACAGCAGGCGGAATGCTCCGCCCACCGTTTAAAGAACGACAACGCCTTTTTTCAGATATCTTTCATACATTTCAGATACCTTTCTTGCCGCCGTTTCAGGTTCTGCGGCGTTGTCAAAGTAAAGCTGAATACAGCTGTCCATACAGCTTATATAATCACCGATAGCGTTCGCTATATCCTCGTCGGTCAGCTCCGACTGAGGCGGTGCGTAAAAATCTCTTGTAAATCTGCCCTCGGCTGTTTCATAAGGCACGCCAGTAGTAAAAAGATACGAAAGATATTTTTCTTCGAGCCTTGCCCACAGCTTAAAAAAGCTGTCAAGCATTGAAATGAGCTGTGTGCTCTGAGTTCTGAAAGATACTTTCAGCCTTCCCACCTTTCCGTGAAAATCACGGCTCAGCTCTATGCTGTAACGTATGGTCGGCTTATATTTATATCTCAAAGGACTTTTTATAGACATCATAGCGTCAGAGGGCTGATTAAGGGTCTGAAACCTGCTGTCCATAAGCTGTTCTATTTTAGCGAATATCTCACGCATTCTTTTTTCAGGGGTGAGAAGCTGGACACGCTCTGCCAAAATCTGATTTATCAGATTTGAACGACTGGTATTCATGGAATATGCCAGTCTGTCGATAGCCTCCACCACATCGTCTGCAAGCACCAGACTATACACGCTCTTGTTCACTTTGCTCTCATTCCTTTCTTTAAGGCGTTCCCATATGGCATTGCCTTTTATCACTGTACTTATTATACCACATTCTAATAATTTGTCAATAGGATTATATAATTTTAATTACGAATTATATAGATGCACAATAGAATGTATGTTCTGCACCTCTAATTTGTGCAGTTTTATTGAAAACTTGTCAAAAGTGTGATATAATAACAGATACCAAGTTGGAAAGGCGTGATAAAAATGCTCAAAGGCGTTATATTTGATATGGACGGACTAATGATAGATACGGAAAAGCTGCTCACAATGTTTTGGTGTGAGGCGGCGAATCATTACGGCTATCCAATGACAAAGGAACACGTTCTGGGCATACGCTCTCTTGCAGCGAAGTATGCTATCCCACATCTGAAAGGCATTTTCGGAGAGGATTTTGATTACTACAAAGTTCGTGCAAAGCGCATCGAGCTTATGAACGAGTTTATTAGGCAAAACGGCATAGAAAAGAAAAAGGGGCTTGATGAGCTTCTTGACTATCTTGACAGCACAGGGCTGAAAAAAGCCGTTGCCACTGCCACCGACCTACAGCGCACCACGCTGTATCTCAGCTCTATAAATATCATTGACAGATTTGACAAGCTTATCTGCGGAAACATGATAGAAAACGGCAAGCCTGCCCCTGACATTTATCTTGCCGCCGCAAAGGAGCTGGGGCTTGACCCTGGCGAGTGCATTGCCCTCGAGGACTCACCAAACGGCATACGCTCCGCCCACACCGCAGGCTGCAAGCCTGTTATGATACCCGACCTTTCACAGCCTGACGAGGAAACAAAAAAGCTTCTGTATGCCTGCTGTGATGACCTTTCCAAGGTCATAGGTGTGATACAAAAGCTTGTGTGAAAAAAATTAAAATACAAAAATGCGGATACCTCCACGATATCCGCATTTATTTTTTATCCTGTCTAATTAATCCTCGACCTCAGAAACAGAAGACGTGTCAGTGTCCGTCTTGCTGTCCTTATCTTTATTATCAGAAGCCTTGCCGCCCAGATACTTTTCATAAATAGCTATCTGATCCTCAACAGCCTTCAGCTCGTCCTTAGACTTTGTTGTAACACAAATATATGTGTGTCCGTTATCATCAAGTATAGTTGAAAGAGTGTACTTTGCTTCGTCGGTGAAACCTGTCTTTCCGCCCTTGATGCTTATGCCGTCGTCGGCCTCGCCGTCACCGTCACAATCCACATAGTAGCCCTCAATTCTCTGTGCAACAATGCTTGTAAGCTCGATACCGTCCTTGTGCTGTTTTGTCTTTGAAGTTGTGTACTTTGTTGCTGTAAGCACTTCACGGCAAGTTTCGTTATCCATAGCCGCCTTTGTGATAACTGCGATATCCTGCGCTGTGGAATAATGATTTTTGTTGTGCAGACCGCTTGCATTCACAAACTTCGTGCCGGTAAGACCAAGCTCCTGGATCTTAGCGTTCATAAGCTCAACGAACTTCTCCTCTGAGCCTGCAACTGCGTTTGCAAGACCTGTTGTGCCGTCAGCACCGCTCACAAGGATAGCTGAATAAAGCAGGTCTTTCATTGTAACAGTTTCCCCGGCTTCAAAGCCTGCTCTTGATGCGTTGTCCTCGATAAGAGGGTCGATATCATCGCTTGTGAACTTATATGTAGCGTCCATATCCTGAATATTCTCTGCGGCTACAAGAAGCGTAAGCATCTTTGTAAGAGAAGCAGGATATACCTTTTTCTCGTAATTATAACCTGCAACTATCTCGTTTGTGTCAGCGTCAACAAGTATAGCTGTGTTTGCTGTCATACCCTTTATATTTATATCCTGATAATTTGCAGACTTCACAGGATAATTGCTCACAGGCTCTTCCACAACTGATGAAAGGTCGTCAACCTCTGAAACCTCCTCAGAAGAGCTTTCCTCAGGTTTGCTGTCCACCCTAACAACTGCGTCTGCCACCTTGCTTGCCTGAATGGTATATCTTCCTGTCACCACCAGTGCCGCTGAACCAACAGCCACAAGCATTATAACTATAAGCACAGCAACTATAGCTGCACCGCCCTTTTTGTTTGTCCTCTTCATTTTTACAACAATTCCTTTCCTAGTGCTTATACTGCACCTATCTCCTCTTTTTCTTCCTTATGACCATATTTCGCTTCATACTCGTTAAGAGTATCGTGACAATATTTAAGTATATCTCTTCTCGTCACAATACCTATAAAAACTTCCCTGTCATCAATAACAGGCACAAAGTTCTGATCCATTGAAAGAAGTATCAGATCCTCGATAGTAGAATAAACATAGACGGGCTTCATTCTAACACGCCTTGTTATCTCGCTTATCTTATATTTTTCCAGCTCACGCATATCCTGAATGCCATTATTGAGCATGAACCACAGAAAGTCGCCCTCTGCAAGGGTCTTTACATATCTGCCCTCACGGTCGATAACAGGCACAGCGGTAAAGCTGTGATTTTTCATTTTCTCAAGAGCCTGCCTTGCCGTGTTGTCATCATAGACAAAATCCACGCAAGCCTTCGGCTTCAAAAACTTTAGTATATTCATTTATATATATCCTCTTGTAAGCATACGTTTTTATGCGGTAAAGACCGCACCTATAATTATACCAAAAAAACGCATACAAGTAAAGCATAGAGAGGGCATTTTCCGCCCTGCGTTTTCAACAAATCTCCACGCTGAAATTGTGCATTTTGACTTACTGCTGTGCAGACTTGTAGCCGTATGTGTAAACAAGGCTCACAAAGCTGTCATAGGATATAGTCTTAAGATCGTCCGTCTGATATCCCCCTGCACTGAGATCGTCTGTTGTAACGCCTGCTTTGTTTAAGATACCCTGACAATAGCCAAGCCTCTGATCCTCTGACATACTGTCAAAGTCCACAAGACTTGTCGCCTGAGATACGTCAAACAGGCTGTCGTCAGCGTCCCCTGAAAGCTCGTCAACAGTGTATTCTGAAACTGTATCATCTGAGCCTTCAATGGTAAAGGTCTGCGTGTATTTTTTTAAGCTTCCGTCAGATTTATCAAAATACAGGTCGATAGCAGTAATGTATGTGTCGCCCGTATAAGTGTACTCCTCGATATCGAAATCATCAGCCTCATCACTGTTTATATGACCATAGGTTCTCGGCAGGTTTTGCTTGACTATGCTTTCAAGAACGCCGTCAAGCTCCGTCACGTCTGACTTGTGATAAACACCGGTCACGTTATCGTAATCATATCCTGCTCCGTCAACATAGATAAATCCGCTGGTGCCTATATCCGATGTGACTTTCAGATAGATGTTTCCGCCCTTTTTGGCTCTTACTACCTCCTGCTTTGAGCCGTCGGCCTCTGTGCAGGTCGTTTTCAGAGTGTAGTCACCGTCAAAGATCGCAGCAGTTTTTGTAATAAGCTCACCCTGCTCGTTCAATACCTTGCTATCCGCATCACTCTCGTTACCCTTGCTGTCCTCAGACTTTGCGCTGTCGGCATTGTCGGCTGTTGAAACGTTCGCCTTGCTCTCTGTGGCAGAAGAGCTGTCCTTACTATCCTTTGAACAGCCCGCTGCACACAAGCATACCACGCAAGCGCAGAGAGCCGCACATATTTTCTTTATGTCCATATGTAAATATCCTTTCAGACCATGTACTATATTTCTTTTTCAAGACAATATTGCTCTTAACATTATACACCCCTTAAACTTTTATGTCAAGAGATAAGGCAGAGCGTAAAGATCGGTGAATTATTTGCTATTTTACCTTATTTACGCACATAAATAACACAAAAATCACCTATCAATGTATACTGTGAGTTCATGCTTTTTTCACAAAAGTCTGGTATAATATTTGGGTATTCTGACGAAAGAACACCTAAAGAAGAAAAATATATGTGAAAGAGGAAGTAAAATGGAAGCAGGTCTGATAATCGGAAACCAAATAATAATAATGTTCATTATCCTTATTATAGGCGCATTTTGCTATTTAAAAGGAATAATCACAAAGGACGGTACAAAACAGTTGTCCTCATTCGCACTGAATATAATCAATCCTGTGCTTATATTCATGTCCTATCAGTCAAAATATGACAAGACACTTGTGCATGGATTGCTGTGGTCTTTTCTGCTGTCAGCGATATCCTATGCAGTGACTATCTTGCTCACCTATGTTCTTATAAGAAAAAAGACTCCCGACCTTGCGGTGGAGCGTGTTTCGTCAATATATTCAAACTGTGCATTCATGTGCATACCCCTTATAAACGGCATTTACGGCTCAGAAGGCGTTTTGTATCTTACAGCGTATCTTACGTTCTTCAACGTCCTTATCTGGACGCACGGACTTATGACAATGAAAGGCGAGCGTGACTTTTCTTCTCTTGTGAAAGCCCTTATCTCACCGTCAGTTATAGCCGTTGTGGTCGGTCTTATTTGCTATCTTACAAATGTCAGACTGCCAAAAGTTCCTGCAACAGCTTTGCAGTACATAGCAGATATGAACACGCCTATCGCCATGGTGATAGCAGGTGCAACAGCCGCACAGACCAACGTTTTGAAAGCCCTTCAAAACCGCCGTATCTACTACGTTTCACTGTGCAAGCTCATAATACTCCCTGTGGCAGGCTTCTTTGCAATGTGGATACTTGATCCTCCTCCGATAGTTCTTATGACAGTTACCATAGCCGCCGCCTGCCCTGCTGCGACCATGTGTACAATGTTCGCTGTAAACCTTGACAAGGACCCTAAAACAGCCTCAGAGATCTTTACAGTCACCACTATCCTCAGTGCTGTAACTCTGCCGCTTATAACTATCTTTGCCGACAGACTTACATATCATATTTAAATTCAGCCTAAGCAAACATATCCATATAAACAAAAAGACCTGTCAGCATTTCGCTGCACAGGCTGTGAAAAGATAAATAAGCTACGCTCTGCAATGCTTTCCGAAAACCTCGGAGAGCATTTTTTATCACTCTTTTTGCTGCGCCGCAGGTAATTCTATAAAAAGCCTGCCGCACACACTGATCCCCTTCATGACAACACCGTTCAAGAGATTTCAAACGTCTTGCCTTTATAATTTTTTATCCACCCATAGTATACACCTTACTTCATCGGTGCCTCGGATAATAAAAGTATAACATATAATCAATTCACTGTCAATATTTCTTTGAACAAATAGCATATAAATTGTATATTTCAATAAAACAACCAGAAAATTTATAGCGTTTTACACAAAATTGTCAGAAAGCATTCTCAAACAAGACACAATTTCTCCGCTATTTTACTTTTTTCTGCAAAATATTATCCTCCGCCCTCATAAAAAATCTGTATACATCTCCAAGAGAAGCAAGGTCACCGCATACTGTGTCCAGCAAATTCACGTTGAAAAGCAGCTTAGGGTCTTCACTGTCAAAGCTTACACCGATATCCTTTTTATTTAGCCACAAAGCGTCCTCACGGCTGGCATTTGGAAAATGGTCACGCTTATACTCGTCACCGAACAAAACGAACTTGCTGTTGTCTTTCAGCGCCTTGTGAGCCTTTTTATATTCCTGCGCCCCTGCAAGTATCATAGCCCTCATTTCGTCCATACTTTCTCTGTCGGTTTTGTAATATCCACAACCGTAGCCGAAACCGTGGGTAGAGATATAGAAATAAAACTCAGGCATGGGATGATATTCGCTTTTGTCACGCTGGCATTTCAAAGAACACCACACGCTCTCTCTGAATATGGGTCCGCCCTTGTTGTAACGTGCGTCTTTGTAAAGCCTTGATATCTTTTTCGGGTTGCATACTATCCTGCTGTCGATATCGTTCATTATGGGCGTGAGCGCAGTGATAAGCTCCGCAAAAGGTTCTTCTATGAGCCTGTGATAATCCGCCTTATGCTCCTTGAACCATTCCTTGCTGTCCCTTGCATGATTTTCAAACAAAAAGCCGATAGCCTCTTCACTAAATAGCATTTTTTCTCTCTCCTTGATGTTTCTAAACTTATTATAGTATATCACGATTTGCATTTTTAATCAAGAAAAAAGAGCCTGCCAAAGCAAGCTCTCTTCCTCATGGATTTTATGAATGAAGTCCCATTTCGTAAGCGGTTTTCATGTGTGCACTGCTCTGCACTTCGCCCTTGTCCCACACGCCTGTGCCGTAAAGGATACCCTTTTCAACTGCCCCGTCAAGACAGTCAAGAGTAAATCCCCTTATGCTCTCAACTGTCTTTTCAAGGTTAGCGGCATTGGTATCAGCCGCAGTGAGTATATAATACACCTCTTTGTCTACCATTTCAGTGTATCTCGGCACTGTTCTGTCAATGAGTGTCTTGAGCTGAGCGTCCATGGTGTAGAAATAAACAGGCGTTGCAAAAACGATAACGTCAGCGTTCACCATTTTGTCCATTATCTCCGCCATATCGTCTTTCTGCACGCATTTGTGAGTGCTGTTGCAAACGCCGCAGCCTGTGCAGTAGTTCACCTTAAAATTTCTGAGAAATATTTTTTCCGCCTTGTGTCCTGCCTGCTGTGCACCCTTTATGAACTCATCGCAAAGCACGTCGGAATTTCCGCCCTTTCTAGGGCTTGCGGATATAACAAGTATATTTTTCATATTGTCACCTCAAAGATCAAAGAGTTTTTATAACGTCCTCAGCTATCTGCTCAGGGGTAAGATGATTTTCTTTCAGCACCTCGGCAGGGTCATAGCGGTCATAGAATTTCTTTTCAAGACCAAAGCAAAGGGTCTTTACATCACTGTCGCCGTAAAATCTTGCTATCTTCTCGCCAAAGCCACCCTCAAGAACACCGTCCTCAAGAGTGATAACGGTCTTGTGGTCAGCTTTGAGGCTTTCAAGCATTTCCTTGTCAATGCCTGTGATGTAGTAAGGGTTTATTACAGTAGCCTTGACACCTGTTTTTTCCTCGATAAGCTTTGCGGCTTCAACGCCCAAGCCGTAGAATGAACCCAGTGCGATAACAGCAACCTGACTTCCCTTCTGTGTCATCTCATACTTGTTGAGCTTTGAAAGATCCTTTGTGAAAGGCTTGCCGTCTGAAACAAGGCTTGCAGGAACTCTTATTGCAACAGGGTGTTCGTTCTGTTCAAGGGACCAATCCAGCATTGCAAGATATTCTTCCTTTGTTACAGGTGCAAGATAAACAAGCTCAGGGATATTTGATATCATCGGTATATCGTAAATTCCAAGGTGAGTAACGTCACTCATGCCGTAAACCGAAGCCGCAAAAACAGCTATTGTAACAGGACTTTTATTTATGCAAACGTCCTGAGAAAGCTGGTCGTAGGTACGCTGTAAGAACGAGCTGTAAACGCCGTAGAAAGGCTTTCCGCCGTTCTTTGCTATACCTGAAGCAAGTGCCATTGCGTGTTCCTCTGCAATGCCCACGTCCATAAACTGCTTGCCTGCTTTCTTTCTGACATCAGGAGTGAAGCCGAAAACCGTCGGAGTAGCGGAGGTTATAGCACACACGGACTTGTCAGCCTGCATTTTCTCAAGAAGATAATTGCAGGTAACAGTTCCGTAATCCTCGCCCTCAGAATTGTAAAGGGATTTGCCTGTTTCAGGGTCGAACGGCATATGCCAGTGCCATGTTTCCTTATCCTTTTCCGCAGGAGCATAGCCCTTGCCCTTTTGTGTTACAATGTGAACAACAACTGGCTTTTTGCTGTCCTTTACGCCCTCAAAAGCCTCAATAAGCGAAGGGATATCGTTGCCATCCTTAACGAAAACATAGTCAAGACCCATTGCCTTGAAAAGGTTACATTCAGCCTTGCCCTCGGTATCACGAAGAAGCTTGAGATTTCTGTACATACCGCCGTGGTTTTCAGCGATAGACATATCGTTATCGTTCACAACGATTATGAAGTTTGTATCCATTTCCCCTGCAAAGTCGATACCCTCCAGAGCTTCGCCACCGCTGAGAGAGCCGTCGCCGATAACAGCGATAATATTGCCCTCCTCGCCCTTGAGATCTCTAGCCTTTGCAAGACCGCTTGCAAGGCTCACAGAAGTGGAAGTATGGCCAACCGTAAAAAAGTCATGCTCGCTCTCCTCCGGGTTTGTGTAGCCTGAGATATCATCGAACTTGTCAGCGTCAAGGTAGGACTCCTTTCTGCCTGTGAGCATTTTATGTGGATAGCTTTGATGTGAAACGTCAAAAACTATCTTGTCCTTAGGGGACTCAAAAACATAGTGCATTGCGATAGTGGCTTCCACCATGCCGAAGTTAGGACCAAAATGTCCGCCATGCTTGCTGAGCCTGAAAAGCAGAGCCTTTCTCATTTCCTCAGCCAGCGCTGTCATTTCATCAACAGTGAGCTTTTTAACGTCAGCAGGTGAGTTTATTTTTTCAAGATACATTTTCATTTCCTCCTGTTTTATTTATAATTTTTCTTAGCTTTAGCTTACTTATATTGTACCACCTGGAGTTAGCTCTAAGTCAACAGGTTGTAGAGATATTTTACATTTTATTAACAATCAACCTAACAAAAAAAGCACGGTCATGTGCCGTGCTTAGTATATTTCTCTTGAAAAAAATTAATGCTGTGCTATAATTATAGTATCACCAATATCACACCGGAAAGGTCTTGAAAGCATGAAATACAAAGTTATAGACATAAGTGAAGAGGATTACGGCTGCGAGGGTATACCGGAGGACAGCGAACTCATGTGCAGTGTTTTGATCGAAAGCTCTGACGGCACACAAAAATGGTTGAAAATAGCTGACCGATATCTCAGAGAAAACGACATTGATATAGGCAGTGTCATCACTGCAGACTAGCCTGCCTCCCCTGGAATATCACGCATTATCCACGCAAGCTGTTCTTCTGTAGGCTCTTCTATCTCATAGCCGTTGACATGGTCGCCCTTGAAACAGTTTTGATACAGCTCCACCCATGCAAATGTTGACAGTTTGCAATCAGAATAGATTTCTTTTTCACCTTTGTACGGCAGATTTTCAGGATAGCAGGTCTTGATAATAGGATTTCCATAAGGGGTGCAGTCCTCGAACTTATCCGAAGAAGAACCCACACAGCACACTCCCCTCAGTGAATATCTTGCCGCAAGATACTTTTCACCCTCCTCATCAGGGTTCTTTTTAAACGCTATCTGCGCCAGCTCGACAATAGCTTCTGCGGCGTATATAAAATAAGGAATTAAATATCCGTTGTGAAGCTCAAAGATCTTGTCCTTGTAATGAAAAGTCTTTCGCTTTTCGATAGTGCCATATTCTGCATACTGAAAAATATTCAGCTCAGGGGCATCGGAGTAATAGTCGGTGACAATTTCCCCTGCCTTACTGCGGAAATAGCGTTGTTTCTGCGCTTCAAGATGGTTCGATTCCACATTTTCATCAGAAAAATAATTGTGTTCAAATTCGTCGATATCCTCAGTAAAAAACGAAGCTGTGCCGCTTGTGCATGAGGGACAGTTGGCGTCAAACAAGGTTATTTTGTATATCATATGGATTTCCTTTCTTAGAAGCAGTGCCAAGCATTTCGGTACTGCTTTTATTATATCCTATTATGTTTCCGTTTGAGGTAAATAAGACTATTTTTCTTTGTCGCAAAGGAGAAAATATTCGCTCATGAGTTTGGCGAGGTGCAACTACACTCATATCTTAAATCAACATCATAATTTTGTAAATAGTTTTATTTATAAATTGCCAATAATTTGTATCTTTATACGAATTGATACTGCAAAATTTGTAGCAGATAAACAAAAAAAGCCGCAGACAAAACGTCTACGACTTAGAAAACACTCTGGCAGGGGCAGAAGGATTCGAACCCTCGGCACGCGGTTTTGGAGACCGCTGCTCTACCAACTGAGCTATACCCCTAGATAAAAAAATGTGGTGGACCATCAGGGACTCGAACCCCGGACCCACCGGTTATGAGCCGGTTGCTCTAACCAACTGAGCTAATGGTCCACATAGAGCAAAAAAATAGCAAGCTTTTTGAGAAGCTTGCATAACGACCTCACGCAAGCGAGAGGAAATATTGGTGACCCGTGGGAGAATCGAACTCCCGATGCCGGCGTGAGAGGCCGGAGTCTTAACCGCTTGACCAACGGGCCATATAATGCTGAGCTGCAGCATATAAAGAAAAACCGCAGCGAGCAAAAATATATCTGCCCGTTACGGGAAATTTGGTGCACCATCGGGGACTCGAACCCAGGACCCACTGATTAAGAGTCAGTTGCTCTACCATCTGAGCTAATGGTGCATAGGTGTCGGCAGCACCCTATCTTACCGGGACGTTACCATCCAAGTATTTTCGGCGAAGAAGAGCTTAACTACTGTGTTCGGCATGGGAACAGGTGTGACCTCAACTCAAACGCCACCGACTAAGTGAAGAGGAACGAATCCTCAAAATTGAATAATGAAAAAGCTGTTGGTTAAAAGGAGTAGTCATAACCAATAAGGTTAAGCCCTCGACCGATTAGTACTCGCTAGCTAAACACGTCACCGTGCTTACACTTTGAGCCTATCAACCTTGTAGTCTTCAAGGGGTCTTACTCTGTAAACAGAAGGGATATCTTATCTTAAGGGCAGCTTCACGCTTAGATGCCTTCAGCGTTTATCCGTTCCGCACATAGCTGCCCAGCTGTGCCACTGGCGTGACAA